>Ga0102590_1000131_pt1 | contig 205964 bp, 214 predicted proteins | sample AraplaMF_Col_mMF_FD_76859 | JGI IMG/M metagenome (GOLD analysis project Ga0102590, IMG submission 76859) | Arabidopsis root microbial communities from the University of North Carolina, USA - plate scrape MF_Col_mMF | ecosystem: Host-associated > Plants > Roots > Endosphere | place: USA...
GGAATGCTTTCGGCCCTGGCCAACAGAATGCTCATCGACTGCTCTCTCCTGATTGTCCCGCCAGTTCGTAGCGGGCGCGGCTCAGGCTGACCAAGCTGGCAATTGCCGCGCAGGCAGCCGACAGGACGACCGCAGATTCGAGCGCGGCAGAGAGCGGCAATGTCGCGAAGATCAGCGACATGGAGATCCCGCCCAGGGTCTGGCCGAGAAGCCGCGCAGTGCCTTGCATGGCGCCTGCCGCGCCGCTTCTGGCTTTCGGAGCCGAGAGCAGCAGAATGCGGTTGTTCGGCGTCTGGAACAGGCCGAAACCCAGGCCGGCAATGACAGTGCCGACCAGAAACGCGATGCCTCTCGGATCGGGCGGGCAGAGAACTGCCACAAGGAGGCCGACAGCCAGCAGCGCGCCGCCTGTCGCGCAAAGCCATGCGGTCTTGACGCGGTTTGCCAGACGTCCCGAAAATGGCGCGATGATCGCCGTCGCAACCGGCCAGGGCATCATGTAGAGACCGGCCAGAACCGGGGTCATGTGCAGCCTGTGCTGGAGATAGAAGGGCAGCGCGATGTAGCTCAGCATCTGGCCGCAGAAGCAGGATATCGAGGCGATGACCGCCACGCGGAATGCGGGTGCCGCCAGGAGATCCGTTGGAATGATCGGGGCATCGCTTTTGCGTTCCAGGCGCAGCAGGATGACTAGGCAAGCTGCCGAGGCGGCGATGAGGACCGTGCCGCTTGCCGGCGCGGTAGCTATCCGATCGGTGCCGCAGAAGAAGAGGATGAACATCGACGTGTTGGCCAGCAAGGCCTTGATGTTCAGCTTTCGCTTCGTGCCCTGCATCTTCTCCAGCAGACCGCCGCTGAGCAGCACGATGATGCCGATCGGTATATTGACCGCAAAGAGCCAGGGCCAGGTCGTGACGGAAAGGATGGCGCCGGCAATGCCCGGGCCGGCAGCGGAAGAAATCGCGATGACCATGGCATTGACGCCGATGATCGGACCCAGCATGTGCTGCGGCAGGGCCGAGCGCAGGTTCATCATGGCAAGCGCCATGATCGCGCCGGCCCCGAGGCCCTGCGCGAAACGGGCAAGGATCAGCAGGGAAAGGTCGCCTGCGAAGGCGCAGGCAGCCGAAGCCGCTGTGAACAGCGCGACGCCGATCAGGAAGACCCGCCGCGCGCCATAGACTTCCCCGAGCGCGCCACAGGGAAGAAGGGCGACCAGCACGGCCAGCTGATAGGCTGACACGACCCATACGGTGCTGCCCGCTTCCACGTGCAGCGAGAGTGCGATCGAGGGCAGGGCGACGTTGGCAATGGCTCCATCAAGAACGACGAGAACAGCCGAGAGAAGGATGAGTGCGATGGCCATGTACTGTCGAGGCGATGCCGGGCCATCCTGAGAAATCGATGCGGTGGAGGCGAGGGACATTGAGAAACTCCCAATCGTTGTCGGATGGCCGACCAGTTAGGCCTTGACGGCTGCAAGCGCCAGACGCAACGAAATCAAACGACTGTTGCATCAAACGCCATGCCTGAGTAAATTGAGCCATGTCCGATCTCGACCTCAATCTTCTGGTGGCACTCGATGCGCTGCTGCGCGAGAGAAGCGTATCGGCCGCCGCGCGCCGGCTTGGCCTCAGTACATCAGCCATGAGCCGGACACTGTCACGATTGAGGGCTGCGCTCGGCGATCCGATCCTTGTGCCGGCCGGGCGCGGCATGGTCGCAACGCCCCATGCCCTGGCGATCGCCGAAGACGTGCATTCGTTGAGAGAAGCCGTGAAAGCGGTGCTCAGTCCGCCGTCGAGCGTCGAAATCCGCGAGGTGCGCCGCGATTTCACCATCCGTGCCAATGAGGCGTTCGTGCTTATTTTTGCCGCGGGCCTGAGCGCTGCTGTGGCGAACACGGCACCAGGGATAAGGCTTCGGTTTGCGCCGCGAGCGGACAAGGACGTTCAATCCCTGAGAGACGCGGCCGTGGATCTCGATATCGGCGTCCTGCCGACGGAGAGCGGGGAACTGCGTTGCCAGACCCTTTTTCAAGACCGGTATGTGGGTCTTGCACGGACAGGACACCCGATTTTCGATGCAGATCCGATCACGGTCGAGAGCTATTCCGCCTGGGGCCACGTACTGTTTTCACCGCACGCGGATTTTGCCGGCCCGGTCGACAGGGCGCTTGCCGAACTCGGCGTCTACCGCGATGTCAGACTGATCGTGCCAAGCTTTCCAACAGTAATCGCGGTTGCGGCGGCATCCGATTTGATCGGCGCGATTCCGAATTCTTATCGCAAATCCGCCGCAACAAGCCAGATCAGGACTTTCGACCTGCCGGTCGCGGTGCCGGGTTTCGACATCGTCCAGGCGTGGCACCCGCGGATGGATGCAGATCCCGTTCATCGTTGGCTGAGAGCGCTGATCTTCGAGACGTTCAAGTCAATGAACTGAATGCGCATTCGATAGTGAAAAGGACGGCTATCGGGGCAAGGCAGGCGCTGTTCGTCGCCGTACGCCGGCCGCTTTGATCGCCGATTGACAGACATCACTCCTTGTTCCTGCGCGATCGACGTATTCAGTCAAATATAACGTCGTTGTATACGGCCGAATATCATGCTAGCGGTCGGCTCCATCCTTGAGGACCCATGCCCATGATCGCCCGTCTCGCTTTCGTTGCGAAAATCGTCATTTCTATCAGTGGTTTATTGCTATCTGCCCCCGCCTGGGCCGACCGTCTGGTTACCGATCAGATCGGCCGACAGGTGCACATCCCTGACGTCGTCAGCCGTGTCGTCATCCTGCAGCACCAGACGCTCAATATCGCCGTGCAGATGGATGCGATGGACAAGGTGGTCGGTGTACTCGACGAGTGGAAGAAGCAGCTCGGCGCCAATTATGTGCGTCTCGCACCACAGCTTCCGAACCTTGCCATGCCGGGTGGCCTCACCAAGGTCAATATCGAGGAATTGCTAAAGCTGAAGCCGGATGTGGTGTTCGTCACCAACTACGCGCCGGCCGACATGGTCAAGCAGATCGAGGATGCCGGCCTTGCCGTCGTCGCCATCTCGCTGCTCGACGTGCCGCCGGCGGAAGCCGTCAAGCTCAATCCGAGCGTCAAGGACGAGCCGGCTGCCATCGACGCTGGTTTCGCGACCGGTGTGCGGCTGATCGCCGACGTGCTTGACCGCAAGGAAAAGGGCGAGGAGATGATCGCGGTCACCAAGAAGACCCGCAAGCTCGTTGCCGACCGGCTCGCCGACATCCCGGAAGACAAGCGCGTCGCCACCTACATGGCCAATCCGGACCTCTCCACCTATGGCCGCGGCAAATATACCGGCCTGATGATGGAGCGCGCCGGCGCCCGCAACGTCGCGAACTCGATCGCCGGTTTCAAGCAGGTGTCGATGGAAGACGTCCTGACATGGAACCCGGCCGTCATCTTCGTCCAGGAGCGTTATCCGGCCGTCGTCGACGAGATCAGGAAGGCCGATTCCTGGCAGACGATCGATGCCGTCAAGAACGGCAAGGTCTACCTGATGCCGGAATATGCCAAGGCCTGGGGTTATCCGATGCCGGAAGCGATGGCGCTCGGTGAACTCTGGATGGCGAAGGAGCTTTATCCCGAGCGGTTCAAGGATATCGACATGCAGAAGGAAGCGGATGCCTATTACAGCGAGTTCTACCGCACCGACTATCGCCCTGCGCAATGAGTGACGACGTCTTGCCGCGACGCCCGCCATCGGTGATCATCGCCATACTGGCGGTCACTCTGGCGCTCGTCGCGGTCGCTTCCCTTGGCATAGGCCGTTACGACATTCCGTTCGCACGGGTAATCGAGATCCTCTGGGCGCCGATTTCGCCACCGGACGTGCCGGTAACGCCGACCGAGGCGAACGTCGTCTTCACGGTGCGCATGCCGCGCATCCTGCTGGCGCTTCTGGCCGGCGCGGGTCTCGCACTCTCCGGCGCCACGATGCAGGGCGTGTTCCGCAATCCGCTCGTGGGGCCGCAGGTGATGGGCGTCTCTTCGGGTGCTGCCTTCGGTGGTGTGCTCGCCATCCTCTTTAGCTTTCCGCGCTACGGGCTGCTTGGCTCGGCCTTCATCTTCGGGCTTTCGGCTCTGGTTCTGGTCTATGCGCTGAACGGCATCGTCGCGCGCCGCAACATCCTGGCGCTGGTACTGGCCGGTGTCGTCGTCACCGGCTTCTTCGGTGCGCTCGTCAGCCTTGTCCAGTATCTGGCCGATACGGAGGACAAGCTGCCGGCCATGGTCTTCTGGCTGCTCGGCAGTTTCGCCACCGCCAATTGGGAAAAGTTCCTACTGATCGCCGCACCGGTAGTGATCTGCAGCCTTCTGCTGCTCGGCCTGCGCTGGCGCATCAATCTGCTCTCCATCGGCGACGAGGATGCCCGCGCCCTCGGCGTCAATGTCGAGCCGCTCCGTTGGCTGATCCTGATCCTCGTCTCCTGCATCGTATCGGCGCAGGTGGCCGTCAGCGGCGCTATCGGCTGGGTCGGGCTGGTCGTGCCGCATATGGCGCGCATGCTGGTCGGCCCCGATCACCGGGTGATGATGCCGGCCTCGTTAATGACAGGCGCGCTCTACCTGCTGATAATCGATACCGTCGCCCGCACTGCCACAGCCACGGAAATCCCGCTCGGTATCCTGACCGCGCTGATCGGCACGCCGGTCTTCGCGCTGGTGTTGAAGCAGACCCAGAGAGGCGCACGTGGATTCTGATCCGGTCATGCTGCGCATCGAGGCCGTCAGCCAGTCCTATGACGGCGAGCACTGGCAGTTCCGCGATCTCGATTTCGACCTGAGGGCAGGTGAGATCACCGCTATCCTGGGGCCGAACGGCCGCGGCAAATCGACATTGCTGCGGGTTCTGGCGGGACTTTTGAAGCCAACCTCCGGCCGGGTGGAACTCAATCAGGGCACCGGCTTCGTACCGCAGGAATTCATCGGCTCTTTTCCCTATTCGGTGCTGGATGTGGTGCTGATGGGCCGCGCCCGGCATATCGCGGTTTTCCAGACGCCGCGAAAGCGCGATGTGGAAAAGGCGATGGCGGCACTCAGCGCCACCGGCATGGCCGACTACGCGTCGCGCAATATCGAGGCTTTGTCCGGTGGCGAGCGCCAACTCGTGCTGATTGCCCGCGCGCTTGCGGGTGAGAATGCGGTTCTGTTGCTCGACGAGCCGGCATCCGCGCTCGACCTGAAAAATCAGGATGTCGTGCTCTCCCTGCTCAGCGAATTGGCCGACCGTGAAAAGCTCGCCATTGCCTTTACCACCCATCAGCCCAACCACGCGGTCGCCGTGGCTGACAAGGTGCTGCTCATGCTGCCGCAGACGAGAACCGTCTTCGGCGCAACCGAAGAGGTGATGACGGAAGCCTATCTGGAAGCGCTTTACGGCATTCCGATCCTGTCGGCACGCCTCGGCAGCGGTGAGCGTGAAGAAACCGCTTTCGTGCCGCTCTTCCGGCAAAGAGACCGAAAAGCAGAACGTCGATGACCCAGTCCGTGAAGGTGCTCTCCGCCGGCAGCATGCGGCATGCATTTCCTGCCATCATTGGCGCTTTCGGGCAGATGACGGGTATCGGGATTTCGCTGTCACTAGGACCCGCTGGCCTGTTGCGCGAGCGGATCGAGGCGGGCGAGGCATTCCATCTCTTTGCTTCGGCCAATATGGCGCATCCGCGACGCCTTGCTTCCCTCGGCATCACGGATGCGCCCGTCTGCTTCGCCCGCAATCGGCTTTGCGTGATCGCACGCGCCGATCTCGGCCTCACGACGGAGAGTTTTCTCGACACCCTCTCAGATCCCCAGGTGAAGATCGGCACATCGACGCCGGGCGACGATCCTTCCGGGGACTATGCCTTCGAGGTTTTCGACCTTGTGGAGGCGCAGCATCCAGGCATGGGCGTGTCGCTGAAAGCCCGCGCGCGGCAATTGGTCGGCGGCCGCAATTCGCCGCCGACACCGCCCGGCAAGGGCGGCGGTTATCTGATCACTGACGGCGAGGCCGACCTTTTCCTGAGCTATTATTCCAACGCCCGGCTGCTGCAGGCCGATCCAGCTTTCCGCGTCGTGGAAATCCCGGCGGAATTCTCTCCCAAGGTCGAATATGGTTTGGCGCTGTGCAAGGGCGCTCCGGACGATGCGAGAGAACTGCGGGATTTTCTCCTGTCCGATCAAGGGCAGGCGATATTGAAAGAAGCAGGCTTTTCGCGGGTCGGCTAGATTTTGCGGATGCAATCCTCATGTGCCTGGCCGTTCGGCGGATCGCAACCATGCGCGATAGCCAAAACGCCATGCTGGGTGACGCTTCAGGCGAGGCGCCCGGATGGAAGGCCGGTTCGAGGGCTTCGTCTACTTTTCATCGGTGATCATGGGGGATAGCCAGGCTCCGTTGACAAGACAGCGGGCATCGCACAGTTTTACCGCATGAAATTCCACAATGTCGTCAAACCTCCTTCCGACGAGCCGTATCCGTGTCCGTGTTGCCACCATCCGACTTTGGGAGAGCGGGGGAGCTATGAGATTTGCGGCATATGCCTTTGGGAAGATGATGGGCAGGACGATCCCTATGCCGACGAGATTCGTGGCGGCCCCAACGGAGCGTTGTCATTGACGCAGGCCCGCCGAAACCTTGAAACTTGTGGCGTCAGCCATCCCCGGCTTGTAAAAAAGGCCCGTCTTCCCTGAGGCCGAACGCCGACTTCATTGCCCATCAGGTGGATAAGATGAGAAGCTCAAATTCTGTTCTAGCGGAGGCAAGCATTCTGGTTTTTATCAGCCTTATCGGCGTTTTCGGGACGACATCGTTTCTCGTTCTCTCCTTCGCAGGTCTTGCTGCACGGGGCGACTATTATGACCGGGGATGTCCTGAAGCCGTGCAGTGCACTGATGCGGAAACCGTCATGCAAATCGCCGGGTTTGGTGCTCCGACGAGTCTCATTTTCGTAATTGCTGCAATATGGTTCGGTTTTCGGGCGGTTAGCCGCAGGGCGAAGTTGACGCATAAGGAATAGGCTTCACGTGCCGCCTTCAACGGGCACATCCGACCTTAAGCACCAGGGCAAGGCTGCCAACCATCGAACTCCCTCGCAAAACTTGGCCGATCCCCGGCATTTGTTGGCAGCTTCGCGAAATCCGGCTTCGGCGCGGAATGCTAGGTTCGTCTCACTTGCTTCGCTCTCGAAAGGCCGTTGCCCGTGCTTCTGGATCGTTCCCGCCTGCCTGTCGTCTTCATCCGCACTGAGGCCAATGCCGAAACTCCCATCAATGATCAGATCGAGGCTCTCCTGGAGGAACGGCGGCCTTTCGTGCTCGTCACGGATCACGCACCCGACGATCACGACGATGACACGCAGGAGGAGCGCAAGGAGCGGGCGCTGTTCTTCAAGAAGATCAAGGACCGGATGAGGGCCTATTGCCGCGGCATGATCGTCATCGATGGCGGCAGGCCGATGTCGCCTGCCATCAAGATCGCGGCGGTCACGGCCGGAAAGGCCTTCGGCTTCGCGATCGTGTTTGCCACGGACGAGGAGGAGGCGGAGCGCAAGGGGCGCAGCCTCATCGGCAGCAGGGACGATGCCTGGTTACTCTGAATCCGGCTTCTGTGATAAGTCACGCGCCGTCGGCCAAGCTCGCAATGGGGATCGGCAATGGATATTCCGGATAGATTTGACCCCGCGCGGATCGACGATGTGTCGTGGCCGGCCTTCAGCTTCATCACCGAGACGACATTCGTCGGCGAGTCCGAGCCGCATCGCCACCAGAAGGCGCAGCTGCTCTACGTCATCAGCGGCGTGCTGACGATGAGGGCGGCCGGGGGCGTCTGGACGGTGCCGCCGAATTGCGCGCTGTGGATTCCGGGCGGCACCGCCCATAGCGGGCGCGTCTGCGGCCATGTCAGGATCGGCAATCTCTATGTCGACGCCAAACTGACCGGTGGACTGCAGGACGAGTGCGGCATTCTCTTCGTCCAGCCTTTTCTGCGCGAGCTGATTTTTCGGCTGGAGCCGCGCCCCGATAGTCCGGATATCGCGCCCGAACGGCTTAACCGTCTGGTGGGCGTGCTTCTCGATGAACTGCGCGTCGCGCCGCTCGAGCCGATCCATCTGCCGATGCCCGCCGACCGCAGGCTGCAGCGGCTGACGGAGGCGATGATCGCCGAGCCCGGCCTGCGCTTCACCATAGACGAATGGGGCGCGCGGGTCGGCGCCAGCAACCGCACGCTCAGCCGCCTGTTCCAGCGGGAGACGGGCATGTCCTTCCTGCGCTGGCGCCAGCAGCTGCATATCGGCGTGGCGCTTCAGCGGCTGGCGGCCGGGCAGCTCGTGACCGTGATCGCCGGCGATCTCGGCTATGAAAGCGTCAGCGCCTTCATCGCCATGTTCCGCCGCATGCTCGGAACGACGCCGACGCGCTATTTCAGCGACCAGATGCCGGCGAGCCAGCACAGGCTGGAAATCACGGCGGACTGGCGCACGAAGCCGGGCGAGCGCGACGGCGGGGATGTTGCCAAGGGGTCGGCATCCAATCTGGTACCGTTCAGGCGGGAGCCGAATTGATATTTCCTGGCGCGGCCTAGAATAGCAGATCCACATTGTCATGAGACCGGGTGAGGGGCCGGCCTTCCAGGAAACGGCAAGGACCGGGGCCGGCTGCCGTTGCCTGCAGCACCGAGACATCGCCTGAAGGGCTGATGTGAAGCGCGGACAGGATGTTCGTTGCAAAGGCGCCGGTATCGATGGCGATCCGGTTTGGGAAGACCTCGACGCGTTCGCTCGCGGTGATCGTGTGCCCGTGAACGACGATCTTGCCGAACGAGGCGCTGGCATTCAGGAACTCGCCGCGTATCCACATCAGCGCCTGCGCCTCCTGTTCGGCCAGGGCAATGCCGGGTTTCAGGCCGGCATGGACGAGGATGTGGTGGTCGAGCTCGACATAGCGCTCGGCATCGCGCAGGCATTGCAGGCGTTCGTCTCCGAACCGGCTCCGGATTTCCTCTGCAGTGATGGATGCCGCAAGGGGCAGGCCGAAGGAGACCATCGTCTCGCTGCCTCCGAGGTCTCGCCAGTGGCTGACAAGATCTGCCCGCGCGACCGGGTCCGTCTCGTCGAGGATCAGAAGCGGGATGGCGTCATGGTTGCCGCATATCAGTTTCGAGCCCGGCCTGTCGCGCAATGTCCGGATGACGAGATCCAGCGCCCTGCGGCTCTCCGGCCCGCGATCCATGATGTCGCCGAGGAAGACGATCCGGTAATCGATCCCCTCGTCACGCGCCTTGCCGGCAATGCCTGAGAGCATCTCCTCCAGCAGGTCGGCGCGACCGTGGATATCGCCGATGGCGAATGTGTGCAGAGAAGCGTTCCCGGTCATCGATGCCTGGCTCCGTTATGGCATTTGGTATGGCATTGTTCGTGAGCCGCGCCAAGCTGGAGACCGGGGGAACAGGGCGGGGCGGCCGAAATAGATTTGCGCGATGTTTGCGGGCGATTGCGGTTTGGAAAAGACCCCGCCCCAAACCCCTCTCCACAATGGGGAAGGGCTTAACGTGCTGCTCCCATTTTCCTCCACATCTAGCGTCTCGGGGGAGAAACGCCGTGCTCAGGGTCAGGCCCTCCCCCTTGTGGGGAGGGGTTGGGGAGGGTTTTTCTTTCGGGCTGCAGACCGGACAGAAAGTGCCGTTGGCTCGCCGGGACCGAACGCCGAAGCAATCCGCTCACGAGGGTTTTCCGGCCCTCTTGACCAGCCGCCACCGGCCTTGCCCGATCGCCTGGCGATTGGCGATCTTCTCGGGCGCAGTGCCGGTCAGCACGGCCTTTATGTCGTCGCGCATTTGCGGGAAGACCCGGTAATATTGATGGTTTTCCGGCTCCGATGGGGAAAGCACGGCGCTGACGTCGACGGCCGATACCTTGTCGCTGATCGTACCCATATTGTCGGGGCCGTCGGCGCCGAGGCGCGGGCCGTTGAATTTCGTGCCGCTGCTGAGCGTGCTCAGGATCCAGTCCTTCTCGGAATAGTAGACGGTGATCGACCGGCAGATCCGGGGCAGGAACTTGAACTTCGCGGGATCGTCGAAGGCATCGGCATCCTCGTCGGCGGCGGCCAGGATCACCTTGTCGAAATAGCGGCGGAGGGGCGATGACGGCGCGCCGTCGAGCGAGGTCATGGCATTGACAGCCGAAAGCGTCGGGGAGGCGGGCTCGGGCAGTTTCATCAGCGCCTGCAGCGCGTTGCGCATCACATAATTGCCCATGCTGTGGCAGATCAGGTGGATGGCCTGGTCGCAGCGCTCCTCCTCGCTGAGCTTGTCGACGAAATCGCTGAGGCGGCGCAGGGTTCTGGCGATCGCGATGCCGGATGCCGCCGCCGTCTTGCGGTCATGGGCGTAATCGCCGAAGGGCGTGGGTATGGGCAGGAGCGAGGCGAGCGACGGCCAGGAGAAGACGAACATGTTGACGTCGAGCCCGTAGAAGGCGCTGAGCCACCCGGCGCGCTCGATGGAATCGACGAAACTGTTGCTGAAACCATGGATGAAGGCGATCGTCGGCTTGTTGTCGGCCTTCATCGAGGCGCGGATGGCATCGAAGATCGTGTCGCTGCCAAGTGTCGGCGCCTCGCCCTCGGCAAAGAGAAGCTGCTGGCTGGCCACGGCGAGCGAGCCCGGTACCATCACATTGGTCTTCCTCGACAGATTGACGTCGACCTTGGCGCTGCCATAGCGCACATCGATGCCGCTGGTCGGCCCGAGCTCCGTGCCGAAACCGATGATGCGCTGATGCTGCGGATCGGTGGGATCGAGCAGCGGCTGGCGATTGGTTGCGAAGTACACCGTCTTGATCATGATCTTCTTCGCCTCTCGACGACGCAACCGTGCGGCTCTCGTTGCATGATGAACGCGATAGCAAGCGGACAGTAAATCCTGCCACGACTGGCGTATTAATTACGCCGATCCGTGTGGATTTGTAGTATTCAATTTTTCTTTGAATATTTCCTCAAGAATTAGCTAATGCATTCTAGTGAGGATTGCAACAGGAATCAGGTTATCCCGGAGGCCGTCCGGGAACTCATGTTGTTCCGGCATGATCCATCCGAAGAACCTCTGACGATCCACCAACTGATCTGACTTGGAGCGAATGACTGCTTTCGGCTCCATTGCGGACACTCCAATGACCGGAGTTTCGCGCGCGGCCTCCAGAGCTGGCTCGACTGGCAGGATAGACGTCGATGAGGATTAGCGCTGCGTTACCGCTTCGGCGGGACACACGCTGCAACTCCTCTCGAGCTTTTCCAAAGCGCCAGCACCGGCCCAGCTTTCAAAGCCATATGCCTTGACGCGTTGTCTGATGAGGCAGCAGTCGGCGCGACCGGCCAAGGCCGGCTCAAGCGGATAATCGGTCCAGAACCTTTCGGCAGGCTTCCAGTAGCCCAGAACATCGAGCAGCGACACGCCGAAATAATATTCGTCTGCGAAGGAGTCCCCGTAACCAGGATTGTGCCGATAGGTGCCGTCCGGGTTCAGAGTGTTTTCGAATGACCAAAGCAACATCTGGCGGATTTCATCGCGGGCCTTCCTGCGCTCCTCCTCGCTCATGTGGGGCCAGCCGAACTTGAAGATTGAGGCGACATCATAGAGGTTGTGGTTGTTAAACTTCCCACCGCTGCGCCAACCGAACGGATAGGGATCGTCCTTGATGGCAAGCGTCGTCCTGATGATCTGCGGCCAATGATCCACTTCGCCCTTGCTGTATCGCACGATATGAAATGTTATGCTGAGATCGGTTGTCTTGCGTATCTTGCCATCGATGACGTACCAGGCTCCCCAATAGCCAGTTGCGGTATCCTGTGAGCCGTGGATAAAAAACCATGCAGCCTCGCGTGCTTCATCCCAGTCTATGCTTTCGTCGAGCGCGACGTAGCCGGAAAGTATATCCTGGAGATCACGCTTGTAGGCTGCCGTCGAGTAACTCGTCATCAAGCTGCTTAGCTCGCCACGGTTGTCGATGCCGGTGTTTTCGATGTCCGAGATCAGCAGGCTCTGCAGATAGTTGATGAGTTCACGGCCGGTGCGCAGCCTCGGGCGCAAACGATAGTGAGGAGGTTCGCCCTGGCTTGTGAGAAGGCCGATCGCCGTTGCCGTCGCGCCTACTCGCATGAACCATTGATCGTAGCAAAGTCCCCAGAAGCCATCGACCGGCGATTGCTCGCTGGCAAAGTTCTGGTCTTTATCCTGTAAGCTCCGCTCGATGCGCTCCAGCTTGTCCTCCAGCGCATTCCAGTTTGCCGTGTAGCCGAGCAGCCACTTTGCCTCGAGATACAGTTGCTCCGAGCATTGCAGAGTGTTGCCCGCAGCTTGTTCGGCAGCGATCCCGGCCGCGAGCGCTTCGAGGCGCTCCGCATAGTGCTGACGCCGTTCTCGATAATTGGGGTCAAACGCCTCGAACTCGCGAACAATAATGTCTCGCATGCCGCCCTGGTCCGCGAGCGCGACTGAGGGGAAGCCGTAGAAAATTGCGACGACCCCCGAAAGCGCCAGCAGCATCTGCCGAAACCCTGCAGTAATGCGGCGACTCCACAGCGCATGTGCCATTGTCTCCTCCACATTCGCCAGGTGGTCCCGTTGCGCTACGACGACGGCTAGCCGCTTGGCTTTCGCGGAACTCCCACGCGTAGCTGTGCCAGATTTGCGTTCGATGACGTTAAGGGGAGATTATACTTCCAGCCCATGAAAAGAGGAAGATTTTACGACGGCGGGCGCAAAGCTCCCTGAGGATAGGGAGAAGTGAGCTGACGGCGAATGCAGCCGATATTCGCGATCGCCCTCACACCAGCGACCGCCTCGCCACCTCGATCACCGTCCGCGTCAGGCCCGCAAGCCGGTCTGCGGCGAGCCGGCTGATCTGCCAGTAGAGGACGACATCGAGAGGCGTGTCCGGAATCAACTCGACGAGGCGGCCGGCCTTGATGTGGGCCTCGGTCAGCTGGATCGGGTTCATGCCCCAGCCCATGCCGAGCAGGGCGGCATCGAGAAAGCCCTGTGTGGCCGGAAGCCAGTGGGTCGGCACGTTGACGTCGGTCTTGAGCGTGCGGCGGATCCATTGCGCCTGCAGGCGGTCTTTCTGGTTGAAGGTGAAGGAGGGGGCGCGGGCAAGTGCTTCCGGGGTGACGCCGTCGGGAAAATAGCGGCGTACGAATTCGGGGCTGGCGGCGGCGTGGTAGCGCAGCGCGCCGAGCGAGTAGCGGCGGCAGCCGGCGACCGGTTTTTCCATGCTGGTGACGGCGGCGATGACGCGGCCGCGCTCCAGCCACTCGGCCGTGTGATCCTGATCCTCGATGGAGATGTTGAGCAGGTAGTTCGAGCTTTTCGAGAAATCGGCCATCGCCTCCAGAAACCAGGCGCCGAGGCTGTCGGCGCTGGTGGCGATCTGCAGCGTGACGCGCTGTTCGGGATTGTCGCGGTCGCTCAGCGCCGGCAGGTGCTCCAGCAATTCGCTTTCGAGCATGCCGACATTTTCCATGTGGCGGCAGAGCCAGTCGCCCTTTTCCGTTGCCGTGCACGGCGTTGCGCGCACGACGAGGGCGGCACCGACGCGCTCTTCCAGCTGCTTGATGCGCTGGGAGACGGCAGACGGCGTGACGTTCAGGATGGCGGCGGCCCTTTCGAAGCTGCCGGTCTGGACCACGGCAAGCAGGACACGAAGGGCAGGATAATCGATCATGGGTAAGCTGCGCTTAATTGACGTAAGGATGATTAATTAGCCTAATCCGATCGATCGGTCTACGGAGCGTTGCAACAACGCGACGGAACCCTCTGATATCATGGACATCTCGACCTATTTCACCGGCATGGTGGCCGGCCTCAGCCTGATCGTGGCGATCGGCGCGCAGAATGCCTTCATCCTGCGCCAGGGCTTGCGCAACGAATATGTCTTTGCCGTCTGCCTTGCCTGCGCGCTTTCGGATGCGATCCTGATCGTCATCGGCGTCACCAGCCTCGCGCAGGTGGTGAAGCTCATGCCCTTTCTCGATCCGGTCATGCGCTATGGCGGGGCGGCGTTCCTCATCTGGTATGGGGCTAAAAGCCTCTATTCGGCGGTCTGGTCTTCGGGCGCGCTGCAGGTTGCAAACGGGGCGGAGGCAAGCTTCGGCAAGACCATGGCCATGTGCCTGGCGCTGACCTGGCTCAATCCGCATGTCTATCTCGATACGGTGATCCTGCTCGGCACGATCTCGACGCGTTTTGCCGGCCATCAGGCCGCCTTTGCCGCGGGGGCGGCGAGCAGCTCCTTCCTGTTCTTCTTTTCTCTGGGATATGGTGCGGCCTGGCTTCGTCCCATCTTTTCACGGCCGGTTTCCTGGCGCATTCTCGAAACCATCATCGCTTGCGTGATGTGGCTGATCGCGTTCAAGCTCCTGAACGGCATGTGACGGCCGCATACGCGCCAATCACGACCTTGGGAAACCGGAATGACCGTCGATCCGCATCACCTTGCCCTTGTCTTCACCGCCTATATCATCGCCGCAGCCAGCCCCGGTCCCAGCAATATGCGCATCATGGGTGTCGCCATGCATCAGGGGCGCCAGTCGGCGCTGATGATTGCCGCAGGCGTCGTCAGCGGCTCGCTCTTCTGGGGCTCGATGGCGGCAACAGGGGTTTCGGCTGTTCTGGCGCAATATGCCCAGGCGCTGGTTGTCCTGAAGATAGCCGGCGGGCTTTACCTCATGTTCCTCGCCTACAAGGCCGGCAAATCCGCCATGACCTCGGATGAGAAGCAGGGCAGGCCGCTCGATGCCCTCAAGCCGGCCTCGGGCTTCAGCCTCTATCGCCGCGGCCTGCTGATGCACCTGACCAACCCGAAGGCGCTGCTCGGCTGGATCGCGACCATGACGCTTGGTCTCGGCCCGGGTGCGACGCCGGCGACCGTCGCCGTCATTCTCGCCGGCTGCGCCATTCTGAGCATCACCATCTTCTGCGGTTATGCGCTGGTCTTCTCCACAGCGCCGATGATCCGCATGTATCGCCATGCGCGGCGCTGGATCGAGGGCACGCTGGCGCTCGTCTTCGGCGCCGCCGGCATGAAGCTCCTGCTGTCACGCGCATAAGAAGGAAATTCCCGATGCCGCTTTTCCATGGCCTTTCCGCCTTTCCGATCACGCCCGCCGATGCCTCGGGCATTGTCGATACCGGCGCGCTCGCCACGTTGCTCGGCCGCATTGAGGCCGCGGGCGCAGATTCCATCGGGTTGCTCGGCAGCACCGGCGCCTATGCCTTCCTGTCGCGCCAAGAGCGGCGCCGGGCGGTGGAGGCGGCCATGTCTGCCGTTGGCGGCAAGATCCCTGTTATCGTCGGTGTCGGCGCGCTCCGGACGGATGAGGCGCAGGCGCTCGCCAGGGATGCGCGGGAGCTTGGGGCGGATGGCCTGCTGCTCGCGCCAGTCTCCTATACGCCGCTCACCGACGACGAGGTCTACGAGCATTTTGCCGAAGTCGCCGATGCCGGGCAGCTGCCGCTCTGCATCTACAACAATCCGGGCACGACGAAATTCACCTTCAGCGCCGAGCTGATCGCCCGGCTTGCCAGGCTTGGCACCGTCAAGGCGGTGAAGATGCCGCTGCCGGCCAATGGCGATATTGCAGGCGAGATCAAAAGTCTCCGTACGGTGACGCCGGATGGTTTCGCGCTCGGCTATAGCGGCGACTGGATTGCGGCGGATGCGCTGCTCGCAGGCGCCGATGGCTGGTACAGCGTCGTTGCGGGTCTGCTGCCCGCCGAGGCGCTGAAGCTGACGAGGGCCGCGCAGGCAGGTGACACCACGGAGGCGGGACGCATCAACGATGCCTTCGCGCCGCTCTGGGCGCTGTTCAAGGAATTCGGCAGTTTCCGTGTCATGTATACGATTGCCGATCTCATCGGCATCGGCCGGTTTTCGCCGCCGCGCCCGGTGCTCGGCCTTGCCGAGGCCGCACGTGGGCGGGTGCGCGAGGCGCTTGACAGCCTTGGTGCGGCAGTCGGCCGGTAGAGCATTTCCGCTGCCGGAATTGCTCCAGCCAGGGGGAGTGCTCTCCAAGGCGCGGAGTGATAGCCACGGGCCGGGCCGCGGCTATGCCCGCAGGATCTTCTCCATCGCCTTTCCCCTGGCGAGCTCATCGACCAGCTTGTCCAGGTAGCGGATCTCCCGCATGGTCGGCTCCTCGATCTCTTCGACGCGCACGCCGCAGACGACACCAGATATCAGCGACCGGGACGGGTTCATCGCCGGCGCCTGCGCAAAGAAATCCTCGAAGCTGGTTTTCTGCGCCAGCTGATCGTCCAGGCTCTTCGGGCTGTGCCCCGTCAGCCAGCAGATGATCTCATCGACCTCCGCTTTGGTGCGGCCCTTCTTCTCGGCCTTGGCGACATAGTGAGGGTAAACGCTTGCGACGCTGACCGAATAGATACGATGTTTCGTCATGCCTCCTCCCTGACGGCGGGCATCTCGCGACAGCGCCGACAGCTTTGCCGTTGCGCGATCTTCTCAGACGCCATGATAGACGAGGCGCGTGAACAATTCAGGGGTGACAAGGAACTGCCCCCATTTCGCATCGAATTCGGCTGTCGGCTTTGCGGCAAGGACCTCGTCGATCGGCTTTCCGGCGGTTTTCAGTTTGGAGACGTTCCCGCGGATCTCGACCAGCATCGTCCTGTACTCGGTGAGTTCCGATTTGTTGCTGACGGGATGGCCGTGACCGGGGATGACGATGGTATCGTTGGAGACATTGGCCAGGATGTCCTCGACCGCCTTGATCATTCCGTCGATCCCGCCACCGGTCGAATAGTCGATGAACGGATAGATGCCGTACCAGTAGAGGTCTCCTGCGTGGACGATGTTTGCTTCGCCGAAGGTAACGGAGATGTCGCCATCGGTGTGAGCATTCGGATGATGCTTCAGCATCAGGGTGGATTTGTCGAGCTTGAGGGACATCTCGTCGCCGACGGTTTCCGAAGGCACGGCGGCGAGCGGCGGTCGCGGGAATTCGTAATCCCAGTCCTCGACCCTCACGACCGACATCAGGTGTTTGCAGGTGTTTTCATGCGCCAGAATGGCCGCGCCCTCGGCGTTCAGCCATGCGTTTCCATCCGTATGATCGAAATGCCAGTGCGTGTTGATGAGATGAGTGATCGGCTGTTTGCCAAGTCGGGCGAGGGCCTCGAGTACCCGCGGCCGGGACGCGGTGATGCCGCCATCGATGAGAACCTTTCCGTCCGCGCCGGTCAGGACGGCGATGTTTCCGCCCGATCCTTCGAGGATCGATACGCCAGCCCTTGCCTTATGGACCTTGATCGGCTCCTTGGCGGCGGAGTCGCGGATTATATCGACGATGCCCTGAGCCTTCGCGAATACCTGTTTCGGGCTGAGCCAGCCTCCGGATGCAGCAAATGTCGAGGCGGCCACGCAGCAGAGACAAAATCCGCGACGGGAAAGTCTGAAATCCTGGGTCACTTGGCAGGTCCTTTCCGGAATGGCGGCGGCGCTTCAGGGTCAGGCTGAAGCCGCTTCCCCGCCTTGGTTGATGATTTCGGGATGTGTGGAGCCCATGCCGTAGAGCAGGCGATTGCGCAGTTTGCGCGTGCTGTTTTTCTTGATCAGTTCGATAGACGAAAAAGCGATGCCGGCGATGGGAACGATCCGGTCGTCATCCTCGCGTCCGGGAGCCGCAGACGGCCCATCAGATCGTTGTTCCCCTCGCATGACAGACCCCGGACGGAAGCTTTCAATGCAGTCGCGGGAATGTACAATATCAGAAAATTGCACGCAATCATCCGGCCGACCTTCGCGGATACCGTTCTTCGGGTTGGCGGAACCCATGGCCGCTTGCGGTGATCCAGGCCGATATCGATCACTCTCGAATTTCGGTCGAGCCAGGTTTTTATACGCCGGCCGCCACAAATCGCAGATGGAGATGACTCTTTTTGGCTCGTTGGAACGTCGTTGTTGCGACCGTCGTCGAACGGTCGGACCCGACCCGAATGAGGATGAGAGATGGATCTGGACGGAAAGCGAATTGTTGTTGTCGGCGGCAGCCGTGGTTTGGGGAGGGGGCTTGCCGAGGCATTCGTGGCGCGCGCGGCCGACGTCACCGTGGTTGCCCGGAACGTGACGGCCATGCAGGAGGCGGGCGAACAACCGGCCTTCACGGCCCTGTCGGCTGATGCAACCGATGTCGATGCGGCATGGCGCATCATGGAAGAAAGGCGACCCGATCTCGTCATCATGAATGCCGGTGCGGAACCGCCCATGGAGCGGATCGACCGGATCGGCTGGGAGGCATTCACCACCAACTGGAATGTGGACGTCAAGGCCGCGCTGCACTGGGTACAGGCTGCCCTGACCCTGCCGATGGCGCCGGGCGGGCTAGTCGTGCTGGTTTCCAGCGGAGCCGCCGTGCAGGGCTCGCCGCTGTCTGGCGGCTATGCAGGCGCCAAGCGCGCGCAGTGGTTCATTGCGAAATATGCCGAGGGCCTGTCGACGCAGCTCGGCCTGGGCTTGCGCTTCCGGGTCATCGTTCCCCGGCAGATGTTTGCCGGAACCGGTGTCGGCGATACCGGCATCGGTGCCTATGCCGCGGCGGCGGGTCGGACATTTGCCGAGCAGGCGGCCACCTGGCCGGACATGACGCCACGGGCTTTTGGCGATATGGTCGCCGACCTGATCGGCAGGACTGATCTCGCCGAGGCGATGGTCTACGCGGTGCGCGGAGATACGGGAGTGACGGTCATCGAATGACGGAAGACGCTGCCCTCAAGGACGAAGAGAGGAAAACTCTGCTCGCAGCGCTCGCGAGCGAAGCGGATGTGCTTCGCCCCGAGCTGCATCGCTATGCGGCGCGTCTGGTAGGGTCTGTCATCGACGGCGAGGATGTGATCCAGGAGGCGTTTGCCAGGGCATTTGCGACGGCGGGCTCGATCCCGCCGGACACGCCGCTGCGCCCCTGGCTGTTTCGCGTCGTCCATAACAAGGCCATCGATACCCTGCGCCAGCGTAGTACGCGCCGGGCGGAGCCCCTCGAGGCGGCCTTCGATCTCGCCGATATCAGCGCCGTCGGCCCCGAGGATGCGCTGATCCGGCAGGACACGGTGCTGATAGCGCTTGGCCATTTTGCGGAATTGCCGGTGCCGCAGCGCAGCGCGGTCATCCTCAAGGACGTGCTCGGAGAGTCGCTTGCGGATATCGCGGCACTGCTCGAATTGAGTGTCGATGCCGTCAAGGCGCATCTGTCGCGCGGCCGGGCGAGCTTGCGCGCCGTCTCCGGCATGCGGCGCGAGGTCGCGCCACCGCCCAGTCCGGAAGCCCTGAACTTTGCAGCGCTGTTCAACGCCCGGGATTGGGACGCCTTGCGCCGCCTGCTGGCCGACGATGTCCGGCTGCGTCAGGCGCGTCGGCCGGAAATCTCCGGTGCCGCCGATGTCGGCCGGTTCTTCACCTATTATGCCGAATATCCGCCGGTCAGGATCGAGCCGGCCTGGCTGGAAGGCCGGGAAATATTGCTGGTGTCGGCCGAAGTGTCCGATGGTCCCTCCTATTTCATGCTGCTCGAATGGCGGGGGCAGAAGATAAGCCTGATCCGCGACCATCGCTATGCGACCTATGTCATCGAGGGTGCCGATGTCATGCCGGCAGCATAGTGGTGGGCCGGAGTGATAGAGCGCTTTGCGGCGGTCGATGCCATGCCCCTGCCTATTGTGATGTGACGAGCGTTTCCGGCTTCAGATCATATGACCGCTGAACCAGGCCGGCGCGCGTGCCGAGACCATCGGTTGTCGTCCGGGTCCATACCTGCTGCGATTGCTCGCGAACGCCGTCTGCAAGTTCCGGCGCAACGATGTTGCGGAAGAGCTGCGATTTGCCCGTGATCACGTCGGCGATGGCGTTGAATACGGTCGACGGCTCGAACTGTTCGAAGGGGAAGGCCAGCTTCTCGTAGTTGAACACGCGCTCGTCCGGGTCGTCGTTCCAGCTCTTCGGGGCCAGGAATCCGGCATCGTTGAAACCGGTGAGATAGGGGCCGGGGTTGATGACAGCCACCTCCACGCCGAATTCCTGAAGCTCCATGGCCATTGTCTCTGCTATGGCCTCGAGCGCGTGCTTCGAGGCACCATAGGCGCCGACGAATGGGCCTGAAAGGATGCCGACGACCGACGACATGAAGATGATCCTGCCGCTGCGCCGCGCTACCATCTTGCGCGCGATCCCCTGGGTGAGCTGCACCGGGCCGAAGACATTGACCTCGAACTGTCGCTGCATGTTTTCTGCGGGTATGTCGATGATGGCGCCGCCTTCGATAATGCCGGCGCCGTTGACAAGCACGTCGATGTCCCACGATGCGGCGCGCCTGCGATCGCCCTCATTGGTGACGTCGAGCTTCTCGATGCGCAGGGCGAGGCCGTGGTTCCTTGCCTGGATCTCCAACGCGCGGAGCTGCGGATAGTTCTCGACGCAGGCAATCACCTCGTGACCGCGCCGCGCGAGCTCGATGGCCGCACCGTTGTTAAGGCCGCTGCCGGCACCTGTGATCATGATGGTGGTCATGGCTGGTCTCCCGCAATGGATCAGTTGCCCGAGAGGGCTTTGGCGGCCATTTGGGCCACGTCCTCGTCCTGCTCGCCGTTGCCGCCGCTGGCGCCAACCGCGCCCACGACCTCTCCATCGATGCTGACAGGCATGCCGCCGGGAAAGATGATGGCGCGGCCGCCGAGGCCATTGGCAATGCCGTAAAAGTCTCCGTGGGGCTGGGCAATCGTGGCGATGAAGCTCGTTGCGAGGCGGGTGGAGATGGCGGTGTAGGCCTTGTTATAAGCCAGCGCGACGCTCGAAAGCGAGGCGCCGTCCATGCGCGCCTGCGCGATGACGGTTCCGCTGATATCGACAACGCAAAGCGTGCTGGGCGAACGGATCTCGGACGCGCGGGCGATGCCGGCCCTGATGATTTGGTCCGCCTCGGCGAGACCGAGGCTCTTGAGCGTGATCATGGTCTTCTCCTGTCGATATCGATTGGAATGGATGGTGAGTTGATGCCTATCCCGGCTGTTGGGCCGCTACGCGTCGCAACGCTTCTTCGTAGTCGCGCGGCCTGCTCGCTCCCGAAATGCGGTATTTCTGCTGAAGGATGAGTGTCGGCACGGAGCGGATGCCGCGGCTATGCCAATCCGCTTCAGCGCATCGGACCTTGTTGGCGTAAGCGCCCGATGTGAGGATCTCGCGGGCGGCCGAAGGATCGAGCCCCACCACCTGCGCCGCATTGGCAAGGACATCGAGATTGGACACATCTGCACCATAGGTGAAGTGCGCTGCAAAAAGTACGAGCTCGAGGCCGATCTGGCGCTTCTCAAGTTCGGCCCAATGAACCAGCCGGTGCGCGTCGAACGTGTTGTAGAGACGCCGACTGTCGATCGACGCCATATCGAAGCCGACCTCGGCCGCTCTCGCACGGATGGTTTGACGATTGCGCGCGGCCTCCGCAGCCGACAGGGCATATTTCCGCGCGACATAGGCCGTGCTGTCTTCACCGCCTTCCGGCATGGCGGGGTCGAGCTCGAAGGGCTGAAATGAGATCTTCACCTCTATCGAATCCTGCACGCGTTTCAGCGCGGCAAGGAGACTGTGCAGGCCGATCGCGCACCAGGGGCAGACGATATCGGAGATAAACTCCACCTCGACCGATCGCTTCAATGAGATCATGGACCCTCCAGGCATGACGCCTTTCCCTGGCCGTCGGCCACGCGGATGTCCCGTGACAGCAACTCTTTGGCCACTGACAGACAAGATCGGGGAGCGGGGGCGAATATTCCCAAGCCATCGAAGAAAGATCGCAACCAACTGAAAACAAGAGGGGATTTTTACATCCTGCTGGACTGTCCATCGAAGCGAATGGCCGCAAGCTCTACTCGGCGTAAAGCTGGCTGCGGGATAGTGGCACGTAAAAACGAGGCAAGGGTCGTGATTTCTCTGGGGCTGCGCGGGCGATTGCCGACGAGTGGGTGTAAGCTGACGCACAATTGAGCACAGGAGGTAGCGTCAATGCCGCGTTTTCTTGCCGTTTACACCATGAAGCCCGAGGACTTTGCGTCCTTCCGAAAGCTGACCAAAGCCGAGCAGGATGCGATCGATACTGTTGGCGTTGCACAGTGGGCGGCGTGGGAGGAAAAAAATGCTGCGTCCATCCTCGATCGAGGTGGCATGGTCGGCAAGACGACGCGCATAACCAGGGACGGTGTCGCCAAAGCCGTCAATCCACTCTGCGGCTATCTCGTGGTCGAGGCGGAAACTGCCGATGACGCCGCACGATTGTTCGAGGACCATCCGCACATCACCGTGTTTCCCGGTGACGGCGTGGATATCATGCCCTTCGTAACCTGAGCGCTTGCGGGCGAGCATCACCCATTTCCGGTCATCTCTCGAGCGGGCGAAGGCGGGCGACGTTTGCTTCCGTCTCGAAAACAGAGGAAATCACATGCAGATAGCCGCGCTACCGGAACCGCCGTACTATATGGTCAGCTTCACCTCGCAGCGAACAAACGTAGACGACGGATATGGCGAGATCGGTTACGCAATGACCGAACTTGCGAGCCAACAACCGGGGTATCTTGGCTTCGAAAGCGCGCGCGGGGCAGATGGCTTTGGAATACTGGTCTCTTTCTGGAAGGACGAAGACAGTATCCGCGCATGGAAAGCCCTCGTCGACCATGCCGAAGCACAACGAAGAGGCCGCGAAGAGTGGTACTCGAAATACGAAATTCGCGTCGCTCTCGTGCAGCGCGCCTACGGATTTGACGGCGGGGGCCGACAGATGGCGAGTGCCACATAAACGAAGCGGTTCGGCTTTTCCCGGACCTCTTGATCCGGTCACGGCCGTCTATTCACCTACCTGTTTCCAGCAGACACCAAGCTTGACCGCGCTCGTGAAACCTTTCGATTGGTAATCCGTTTTCGCTCACATGGCCGAAACAAAACTGAAATCGAAATCGGTCGACGGCGCCGAAGCTGATGGCGTCGAGGAGACGCACCAGGGGAAGGCATCGACCGTCGATGTCGCGCCGCCGCCAGATGTTATCGAACCCGATCCGGGGCTCAGCCCGGAGGAGGCCGAGGAGGCGCGCAAGAAATATCTGCTGAAGCGGTTCTGGATCAGCGCGCGCGGCTATTGGAGCCGCAAGGGCGATGGTTTCGCCTGGCCATGTTCCATCGGGCTGCTGATCATGATCGGCGCCAATGTCGGCTTCCAGTATGGGATCAACAGGTGGAACCGCGGCATATTCGATGCCATCGAGCGGCACGATGCGGGTACCGTCTATTATCTGAGCGCGATCTTCCTGCCGCTCGTGGCCGGCAGTGTCATTCTCGTGACGTCACAGGTCTATGTCCGCATGATGATCCAGCGGCACTGGCGCCGGTGGCTTGCAACCTCGCTGATCGCACGCTGGCTGGCGAACGGGCGCTACTATCAGCTGAACCTCATCGGCGGCGATCACAAGAATCCGGAGGCGCGCATTTCCGAGGATCTGCGGATCGCCACGGAATCGCCGGTCGATTTCGTCGCCGGCGTCATCTCGGCCTTTCTCTCGGCCTCGACCTTCATCGTGGTTCTCTGGACGATCGGCGGCGCGCTGACGCTGCCGATCGGCGGGATGTCGATCACCATTCCCGGCTTCCTCGTCGTCACGGCTGTGCTCTATGCCGGCATCACCTCGACGACGATTGCCGTCATCGGCCGGCGTTTCGTTCGGGTTTCGGAAGTCAAGAACCAGGTGGAAGCCGAGTTTCGCTATACGCTGACGCATGTGCGCGAAAACGGCGAAAGCATCGCGCTTCTCGGCGGCGAGGAAGAGGAGCGCAACGACCTCAACAAGACCTTCGACAATGTTCTCCATCAGTGGGCGCAGCTTGCGCACCAGTATATGCGCACGACCTTCGTCTCGCATGGGTCGATGCTGATTGCGCCTGTCGTGCCGGTGCTGCTCTGCGCGCCGAAATTCCTCGAAGGCAGCATGTCGCTCGGCGAGGTGATGCAGGCGGCATCGGCCTTCGCGATCGTCCAGACCGCCTTCGGATGGCTCGTCGACAACTATCCGCGGCTTGCCGACTGGAACGCCTGCGCACGGCGCGTTGCCTCGCTGATGATGTCTCTCGACGGGCTGGAACGGGCCGAACAGAGCGATGCGCTCGGACGCATCCAGCATGGCGAGACCGGCAGCGAGGCGATGCTGAGCCTCAACGATCTGGCGGTGTCGCTGGACGATGGAACCGCCGTGGTTACGGAAACCCGGGTCGAGATCGAGCCGGGCGAGCGGGTGCTGGTCGCCGGCGAATCCGGCTCGGGCAAGAGTACGCTCGTGCGCGCCATCTCAGGTCTCTGGCCATGGGGCCACGGCAGCGTCGATTTCCATGCCGACAGGCGGTTGTTCATGCTGCCGCAACGGCCCTACATCCCCTCCGGTACGCTGCGCCGGGCCGTCGCCTATCCCAATGCCGCCGACGCCTGGTCGCTGGACGAGATCAAGAGCGCGCTCGACAAGGTGGGGCTCGGTTACCTCAACGAGAAGCTCGGGGAAGAGGCGCCATGGGATCAGATCCTGTCGGGCGGCGAAAAGCAGCGGCTCGCCTTCGCGCGCCTGCTGCTGCACAACCCCGATATCATCGTTCTCGACGAGGCGACCTCGGCGCTCGACGAGAAGAGCCAGGACAAGATGATGGAGATGGTGATCCGGGAACTTCCAAAAGTCACCATCCTCAGCGTGGCGCACCGGGCCGAGCTCGAAGTCTACCACAGCCGCAAGATCACGCTGGAACGGCGCAAAGGCGGCGCCAAACTTGTCAGCGATATCGATCTCGTCCCGCGCAAGAGGAAGCGGAACATGCTGTCGCGCTTCCTGGACAGTCCGCGCTCCCTGGCGAAGGGCCGAACGCGCTCGGACAAGACGGCGCTGACCGACAGCAGGAAGTAGAAGCCCGTCCGCGGCCCTCCGTCAGCCTTGCGCCAGTTTCACAACCTAGTGGTACGGGCGCGCTCAACGCGCGGTTTTAATCAGGCAATATTGAAGGTCGATTTCATGACAGCTCCAGTTACCGGAAACCCATTGTCGCAAATGCTCAACAACGCTTTCACGAAGCTTGATCGGGACGGTGACAACAAGCTGAATGCAGATGAGTTCGCGGATTTCAATCAGGTCCTGATGCCCGGACTGAAGCTCGATGACAACGGCAAGCCGACGGTCGACATGCAGGCCCGCATGGATCACAACGGCGACGGTTTTGTCGATCGCGACGAGATGAACACGACGGGCGTGCTGATGCCTGCGGACATGTGCGATCCGAGTCTCGGCTCCATTATCAACTACCTTCACCTGAAGGGTGACGATGCAGCGCTCCGGGCAATGACGATGCTGGAGAGCGACACGCAGGACGATTCCTGACGGCGGTCGCCATCTGAAGAGTTTGCCGCCGAGGAGGCCCGGCGCTAGCGCGGACGGGCGACGGCTGACAGGAAATCATGCGTGTTCGACAGGATGGTGTCGCCCATGAAGCGAAGGGATTCGACGGATCGTCTGGCGGCGTCCGCGTCCCCGTATCCGCATGCATCTTCGATCAGGATCGGGACGATGCCAAGGTCGGCGGCGTGGCGGCAGGTCGGCTCTATGCCGATCTCCATTGCAATTCCGCAGATCGCCAGTGCCGAAAGGCCGGCATCGCGCATGGCGATTGCGAGCGGCGTTCCCTCGAAAGCCGACATGCCCAGCTTGTCGAACACGAAATCTTGCTCCTGCGGATAGAGTTCCGGAATGATCCGAACCGCCTCGCTGTCCCTCAGAAACCAGGGTTTGACAGCCTCGGGGTCATCGGTGCGCTGCCATGCCATTGCCATGCGCGTCGCAAACAGCCCCATCCACGGCCTCGGCAGGGAAAGGTGGCGGCAGAAGGCAATTCTCATCCCGGCACGTCTTGCGCCAGCGACGATCTCGGCGATGCGGCGGCCCGTTTCTTCTGCTCCCGGCACCTGCCGGGCAATGCCGATCTGCATATCGTAGACCAGCAATGCGGTTCGATCGGGAGAAAGCCAGTCTGCAAGTGTCGTGGGTATCGTCATCGGCGCATTCCCTGACAATGGTGACCGCCCTTAGTTAGGGCGTGGCTGGCCATTTGAACAGCGATGCGGCGCACGCGCAGTGCAATTGCTCAATGCTCCCGGCCATCTGGAGAAGTGAAGGACAGGGCAACTTCCGGCCCGCCTGCCTTTGATCGGAACAGGAGCGCATGGCCAGGTCCTGCCCACCCCATATTGAATTCCAGCAATGTATTGAGTACAAATTATTATTAACTGCTAATAATAAAGAATTCACCGATTTACTCTATAAAAAGGGATAAGCGAAAGAGGGAGGGGCCTCTGTTTATTGTATCTGTACTGGATGAAGGCGAAGAGAGAAACTTTGTTGCCGTCGCTCTACACATCAGCGACAGCGAGATTCACATCGATGTCGGCGGCGTCGAACATCACTTCAGACTGGCCGACCTGATCGACATTCTCTCGGTCGAACACCATCGCGCCCATGATATCGCAGGGCGCGGTCGCGCCCTTGCGCTGTGCCATTGATCACGGTCGAGCCCGATATCGATCCCATGCCACGCCATTGCCGCGCCCCTGGAGGGGCGGGCATACATCGCTTTGCGGTCCGTTTTCGGACGCCGAGGCGCGTTGACTGACATCCAAAACTTGTCGTGACGAGCGGAACCTGGGCGGATGTACCAAGTTGTGCCTGATGACCCATGAAGCGCAATGGAGGTTTTTCATGCTTCTCAAGCTCATCACGGCATCCATCCTTTCCATCGGCCTCGCGACGTCAGCAATGGCGCAGACTTCAGGCGTCGGTGGCGGTACGGGCAGTGCGGGTAGCGGCACGGGCGGTGCTGGCGGTACGTCCGGCAGCGGCGTCATCAGCCCCGGCACATCCGGCACCGGCATGGGGACGGGCGCGGGCACCGGTACAGGTACAGGCACGGGCACCGGCAATACGCTGGCGCCGGACGCAAACAGCACCACCAACAGCATCGTGCCTGACCCCGATACGACAAATCCGTCCGTGCGCGGCGCCTCCGGCACAGGCAACGGCATGAGCAGGGGAACGCCGGATTGCAACGGCATGACCGGCACCGGCACCGCCTCGGGGCTTCCGGGATCGGACACGTCCGCGCAGGTGCGCCCGAACTGCTAGGGCACTTCCGGCAAGGCTGTCACCCGTCAGTGACCTAATCGATGATGTGATAACCGCCGTCGATATAGATCGTATCGCCGGTGATCAGCCTTGCCGCGTCATGCGCGAGAAAGGCGGTTGCCATGCCGACATCGTCGATCGAGACGAGGCTGCGTGTGGGGGCCGTTTCCTCGGCCTTGTTCAGGAGTTCGTCGAATTCGGGAATGCCGGATGCTGCGCGTGTCGCCAGCGGGCCGGGGGAGATGGCGTGGACGCGGATGCCTTTCGGCCCGAGTTCGGCCGCGATGTATCGCACGGCGCTCTCGAGTGCGGCCTTTGCGAGGCCCATGACATTGTAGTTCTTCACCACCATCTGGCTGCCGTAATAGGTCATGGTGAAAAGCGTGCCGCCGCGTTTCATCAGTGGTTCGGCAAGATGGGCCATGCGGATGAAGGACCAGCAGGATATGTCCATCGTCTTCAGGAAACCGTCGCGCGGCACGTCGACGACGCGGCCCTGCAGCGTATCTTTCGGCGAGAAGGCGATGGAATGGACGACGAAGTCCAGCTCGCCCCAATATGCGGTGATGTTCTCGAACACCGCTTCCAGCTGCCCCGGCACCGACACATCGAGCGGCAGGAAAATCGGCGCTTCCAATGCGTCCGCCAGCGGCTCGACATGGGGTTTGGCCTTGTCGTTGAGATAGGTGACCGCGAGTTCGGCGCCAAGTGCGCGGAATGCCCTGGCGCAGCCCCAGGCGATCGACTGGTCATTGGCGATGCCCACCACCAGGCCACGCTTGCCCTCGAGAAGTTTGGCCCTCACGTCCGGGATCATCATCTGCCCCTCTTGTTGGTTGAAAGGTCTGCCGGTCAGGCGGCGACAAGTGCGAAAGTATGACGTGCGATCATCAGTTCCTCGTCCGTCGGCACGACGTAGAGCGCGATCCTGCTGTCGTCGCCGGATATGAGCAATTCGCCGGCATCGTTGGCCCTTTCATGAAGCGTTGCTCCCAGCCAGCCGAGCTTGCGGACTATGCGCTCGCGCATGACGGGCGAGTTTTCACCGACGCCTGCGGTGAAGACGAAGGCATCGATACCGCCGAGGGCCGCAGCAAGCATGCCGGCATTGAGGCCGATGCGATGGACGAAATGATCGAGTGCGAGGCCGGCTCCCGGCTCGTCGCTCGACAGCAGATCACGGACATCGTTGCTGATGCCGGACAGGCCCTTGAGACCGGACTCCTTGTAGAGCAGATCCTGCAATTGCGCCGGGCTCATGCCGCGTTCCTGCAGCAGATAGAGCAGCACGCCGGGATCGATCTGCCCGCATCGTGTGCCCATGGGCAGGCCGTCGAGAGCGGTGAAGCCCAGTGTACTCTCGATACTTTTGCCCTCATGGATGGCGCAGAGGGAGGCGCCGCTTCCAAGATGCGCAACGATGAGCCGGCCGCGGCCGATATCCGGTGCGATCTCGGCGAGCCTGCCGGCAACATATTCGTAGGAGAGGCCGTGAAAGCCATAGCGCCGCACACCCTCGGCGAAGTAATGGGCGGGAATGGCGTAGTGATCGGTCACCGGATCATGGCCGCGGTGGAAGGCGGTATCGAAACAGGCGACCTGGGCGAGCTGCGGCTGGTTTTCCAGCAATACGCGAATGGGTGCCAGGTTGTTCGGCTGGTGCAGCGGCGCAAGCGGTGTGTAGCGCTCGAGGTCGCGCAGCAGGTTCGCGTCGATACGCACCGGGTGCCTGTGGTCGGGTCCGCCGTGGACGACCCGATGACCGACGGCGACCAGGCGCCCCTCGTGCCGTTCCCGCAGCCATTGTCCGACCAGCCGCATGGCCGCCGGCAGGTCGGGAACGGTCTCGCCGGGATAGTCGGCGTCGGCGAGCTTTTCGCCGGCGGCGTTCTTGATCGTCAGGCGCGGCGCGGTGCCGATGCCCTCCATCTTTCCCTTCACCTGCCGCGCAAGCGGGTCCGAGGCGGCGAAGACCTCGAATTTCAGACTGGAAGAACCGGCATTGACGACGAGAAGCGTGTCCATGGCATCAACCGCCCTGAATCGGCGCCGTACGCCGGCGCGCTTCGGCAAAGAGCACGCCGACGGCGCAGGAGGCGAGGCGCGCCCTGACGTTGTCGGCACGCGATGTCAGGATAATCGGCACCCGCGCGCCCAGCACGAGGCCCGCCGCATCCGCCCGCGCCAGGAAGGTCAGGTTCTTCGCCAGCATGTTGCCGGCTTCGAGATTGGGGACGACGAGGATCTGCGCCCGGCCGGCGACTTCGGACCGGATGCCCTTGATGCGTGCCGCTTCCGGGTCGATCGCATTGTCGAAGGCGAGCGGTCCGTCGAGGATGCCGCCGGTTATCTGCCCGCGTTCGGCCATCTTGCAGAGTGCGGCCGCATCGATGGTCGAGGGGATCTTCGACGTCACCGTCTCGACCGCCGAAAGGATCGCCACCCGGGGCGTACCGAGGCCGATCGCCGTGAAAAGATCGATGGCGTTCTGGATGATGTCGCGCTTGGCATCGAGATCGGGGGCGATGTTGATGGCGGCGTCGGTGATGAAGAGCGTCTCGGAATAGTTCGGCACGTCCATGACGAAGACATGGCTGATACGCCGTGCCGTCCTCAGGCCCGCGGCCGTCGAGGTGACGGCCCGCATCAGCTCGTCCGTATGCAGGCTGCCCTTCATCAGCAGGTCGGCGCGGCCTTCGCGGATGATCTCCACGGCTTTCGCAGCCGCCGCATCGCTATGCGGTGCATCGACAAGCTCGAAGGGCGAGATATCGATGGCATGGGCTTTTGCAACCGTTCTGATCTTCTCCGTCGGCCCGACGAGGACCGGACGCATGAGCCCGTCTTCGGCGGCTTCGACCGCTCCGCGCAGCGATGACTCGTCGCAGGGATGAGCAACGACAGTGGTCATCTGCGGCGCTTGCCTTGCCTTGACAATCAGTCGCTCATATTTTTCGTGCTGCCTGGCTTCGCCAGGGTTTTCCCAATCCGGCATGTGCCTCCGCTCCCTGCTGAAAGACCGTTTCGAGCCCTGATGCGCCCGGTTATTTCGCCCGCCTGACGGCCCTGAGTGGCGTCGGGCTGCCTGGTGTCGGGCTGCCTTGCAATGGGCTGTCTGGCGATGTCGCCCCGGCAAGGTGTGCTTCGGAAGGGCCGAAGAGGTCGACGATCTTCTGCCAGCGCTGCTCGGCCTCGCCGGAAAGCGGGCCGCGCGCGTTCAACACTTCACGAAGCGAGGCGAGGGCATGACGGCGGGCTTCTTCGTCCGCCGGCAGCAGTTGCGGTATCGCGTTGACGGCAGCCTGCTCATCGATGACAAGCATGAGGAACTGGTCGCGGATCAGCGCCTTGAATTCGGCAAGCGTCATCGCCGGCATGTTGTTCTCGGCGCGCCGCATCCGGCGGATGGCGGCAAAGCCGCGCTCGTCGGCTGCGCCATGCGCCATGGCGACATGAAGCAGGCTGCGCGCCAGACCTTCCTGCAGGCCGCCCTTGTCGATCCGCGCCCTCAGCTCCTCGATCCTTGTTTTCAGCACCTGGGCATGCAGCGCTGTCTTGCTTGCGCGACGGTGCGGCTTCTCGTTCCATGGATCGATGCCGACCGCCGCCTGCAGGAACGGCGAGCCGTAGACGGTGAGGAATGCCGCCTCGCTGAACGCCTCGATCCCTTCACGCCATGCGTCGAGCCCGGCGACGATCTGCTGTGAAACGATCTGCTCGATGGCGAGGAAGGGATTGTTTGCGGCGACGGGACGGCGCTCGTCCTCCACGTCGACCGCAAGGTCGGCGATGGGCGCCATCAGGGGATTGAGGTCGGAAAGCAGCTCGTATTGCAGCCGCAGCGGATGCAGCCTGCGCATCTCTTCGGCCGCTTGTTCCGGCACCATTGCGCGGATGAAAGGCTGGGCGAAAGTGCGGTAGAGCGACAGGTTGATTTCCGAGACCTTGGCCGCCGTCGCAAAACGCCTGTCATCGGCGGCATTGTTGCAGCCGAGCGCGCGTATATCGTCGAGCGTCCGCTCCTCGCAGCGCATGATCCAGTCGCCCTCGACAAGGTCGCCGCCGACGGTCGCATCCGTCCTGGCTTCGAAAATCGCCTCGTAGAGGCCGGGCGGCAATGCATCGATCAGGTCGATATTGCTGGAGAATTCCCCATGTTCCTTGCGGGCGACGCTGGCGGAGACGAAAATGCCGAGATGGCCGATCTTTTCGTGCACCGTGTAGACGATCGTCTGGCCATGCGAGCGGATCTCGTTGACGCTGTCATAGAGATCGGCGATCCAGCCGAGCGCCTGGGCGGGCGGGGTGATATTGTCTCCCTTGGAGCAGAAGACGACGATCGGCGCACGGATATTCCTGAGATCGATCGTCTCGCCCTTCGATGTCTCGATGCGGCCGGCGGCGAGATTGTTGCCGACAAAGAGCTCGTCGACGATGAACTGGATTTCCTGCGCATTCAGGTTGACGTGATTGCCCCACCATTGCTCGAAGCCGAGATAGCGCGGCGCCTCGGTATCGATCTTGGAATAGAGATTATATTGCTTGGTCCAGAGCGTATTGGCGGGGTTCTGGTTTTCGAAATTCTGCACCAGCCACGCCCCGTCGAACTTGCCGTGGCCGAGATCGCCGGTCAGCGCCGTCAGCCAGGTGCCGCCGAGCAACCCGCCCGTATAGCGCATCGGATATTCGCCGCGTTTGCCGGCCCAGTAGGAAAGGGGGGCGCCGGCGATGATGATCGAGCCGAAAAGCTCGGGCCGCATGGCAGCGAGCATCATGACGGCCCAGCCGGCCTGGCAATTGCCGATCACGCAGGGCTTTGCGTCAGCGTCCGGATGCAGCGCAATGACCTTTTCCAGAAAGATCGCTTCGGCAAGCGCGATATCCTCGAGCGTCTGGCCGGCGACCGGGTCCGGCAGGAAGCCGATGAAATAGCAGGGGTGGCCGGCTGCGAGTGCAACACCGATCTCGCTGTCGGCCTTGAAGCCGCCAATGCCCGGCCCATGCCCGGCACGCGGATCGACCACGACGAAAGGCCGGCGTGTTTCGTCGATGTCCGTGCCCTCGGGCGGGACGATGCGAACCAGCGCGTAGTTGACCGGCCGCTCGAGGTCGCGCCCGTCCAGCAGCACCTCGGGCGTGAAGCTCAGCACATGGGGTGCTGCCGCTTCCGAATGGACACGATATTGATTGCCGCGCTTTCGCATGACATCCCAGAAGAGAACGCTGCGCTGGGTGGCGTCTCTCAGATAATCGAAGGCCATGCCGGCCGGGCCGAACTGGGTTGCAAAATCAAACTTCGAGAGATGGGAAGGGTACCACATGCCAAACATGTCAAACCTCCTGGCTCACCGCTCTCGGCGGGAGTTCAAAGACCTAATTGCTGGAAGTAATAGTCTCGATCCTCGTCCGCATTGCGCATGGGTGGCGCTGCCGGCCACGGAGTTTTGTTAGCACCTGCAGCATAGTTGGAGCGCCCCGCGGTGCAACGTATTTTACGGTAGGTTACGGGCCGTTTTCGGCTCGCCTTTCGAGCCGTCATCCATGTCCGGCGGCCGGGCTTGCCGGCCGATCGTGTTGACCGATGTCAAAGACCATGGCGTGCCGGATCGCTACCGTGGGGATATCCATCACGGAGGCAGCCATCATGGCCATCACCACAGTTCTTGGTATCCTCAGGAGCAGCAAATTCGAGCGCGACCTGAAAGGCGCGGCGGATTTTTGCGCCACCTACGGGGCTCATCTGACCGCACTTGCCGTTTCCATCGGCGCGGCCCCGTCGCTCAGCCAGTACGATGCCATTTCCACCATCTGGCTGGATGAGAGGCAGCGCGAGATCGACGAACTCGCCACCACGACCGCGAAGATCAAGGAGACCCTGTCGGGCAGCGACCTCTCGTTCGAGGTGCAGGATCTCTACACGGAATTTGCATGGGCCGACGAGGATTTTGCCGAGCGCGCGCTTTATGCCGATATCGTGCTCCTGGGATCCGACGCGGCAGAAGATGCCGACCTCAGAAAGCGGATCTTCGATGGCGCGCTCTTCCAGACCCCGACGCCGATCCTGATCAACCGCGGGCAAAAGGCCATCGCCGCGTCGCCAAGGTCCATCGTGCTCGCATGGGATTCCAGCAACGAGGCGGCGCGGGCGGCCCGCCAGTCGCTCGATCTTCTGGAAAGAGCCGAGATCGTTCATGTGACGATGGTCGATCCGGTCGCGCGCATGCGCACGAATGGCGAGGAGCCGGGCGCCGACATAGCGGGCTTCCTTGCCCGGCACGGCGTCAGGGTTCAGGTCGATCGGCTCTCGAGCGAAGGCAAAAGCGCCGATGCGATCATCACCCGGCATGCGGTGGACATGGGGGCGGACCTGATCGTCATGGGCGCCTACAATCATCCGAGATGGCAGCAGAGCCTGTTCGGCGGCGTGACCCGCAGGATGATCGAGGAATGCCAGCTGCCGCTCTTCCTTGCCCACTGAACCAGAGAACTTCGGCCTTCTCGCGCAAATGCCATCAGCAACAGGGAGGTGGATCCCTGTCCAGAATATTAGAAAATGTGTATGAAGGTCGAGCTGGATCGGGGGACATGCGAATGCTGTCGATTTCGAGGGCATGCACTGCTGAGGATTTCACCATCAGTGGCGAATTGTGCAGGTCGTTTGGCGCCTGGGATGCCGAGGCATGCCGCGCCTATGACATCCCGCCGGAGGTGGTAGAGACCTTTTTCCATAGCGAGGACGACGAGGCGCTGGCAGCAAGGTACAGCCAGGTGGACGCTCCGCTTCTGCTGGCCCGATGGCATGGCGAACCGGCAGGGTGCATTGCCCTTGCACCGTTCGACGAGGGCGCGGCCGAGATCCACAAATTCTATGTAGACCCGGCCTTTCGAGGGCGCGGTATCGGCAAGGCACTCCTGCAGGCGATCATGGCCGAAGCCGGCAAGGGGCCGAGATCGATGCTGCTGCTTCATACGACGGTCTATATGAAGAGCGCGGTGTCGCTTTACGAAGCGTTCGGCTTCACGCCTTGCCCACCGTTCCGGGACATTCCTGATGTGATCAGGCACACCGAGCTCTTCATGAAGCGGCCGATCGAGCGCGACAATTTCATTCAGTAGCCTGCTTGCTGCGATTGCTGCCCCTTGGAAATCTCCCGCATCCAAGCGAAGATCATCCCGCTCTGGCTCTTGGGGGAGACGCTGATGGAAAACCACGAGGCCTTTTTACGTGAGGCGATTGCGCTTTCGAAATCCGCCATGGAAAACGGCGACGAGCCGTTCGGGTCGGTGCTGGTGAGGGATGGCGAAGTCATCCTTCGCGCCGAAAACAGCGTCTTCACCGGTCACGACATGACGAACCATGCCGAGATGAACCTCGTCAAACTGGCGGCAAAACACTACGACACTGCCTATCTTGCCGACTGCACGCTCTACACCAGCACGGAGCCGTGCGCGATGTGCTCCGGGGCGATCTACTGGTCGGGCATCGGGCGCATGGTATTTGCGTGCTCGGAGGTACGGCTTGGCGAGATTGCCGGGATCGGGTTGAACGTGCCGAGCCGGGCGGTGCTGCAGACCGGGGCGCGCATTGTCACCGTCGAGGGACCGACGAACCTCGAAGAGGAAGCCGCCGCAGTCCATCAGGAATTCTGGCCGAAACATCTGGGCAAGGTTTAGGGATTGTTGTCTAGCGCAGTGCCCTGAGCGCGTTCAGGATAACCGCCACATCGATCACTTCCTGCAGCATGGCGCCGGTGACCGGCGGCAGGAAACCGGCGCCGGCGAAGAGCATGGCGACGAGCGAGAGGCCGATGCCGGCGAAAATGCTCTGGACGGCGATCGCGCGGGAGCGCCTGGCTATCTCGATTGCCGCGGCGATCCTGTTCAGATCATTGCGGATCAGGACGATATCGGCGGCCTCCGCCGCAGCCGCGAGATTGGTGGCGCCGACGGCGATGCCGACATCGGCGGCTGCGAGTGCCGGAGCATCGTTGACGCCGTCGCCGACCATCATGACCCTTCCGGCTGTGCGCTCCCTGGCGACGATCTCGACCTTCTGGACGGGCGTGAGCCGCGCCTCGACGGCATCCAGCGACAGCGAACCGGCAATGGCGGCGGCAACGCTGCGCTCATCGCCGCTCGCAAGCACGATCCGGCGGACACCCAGCTTGCGGAGCTTGCCGACAAGCTCGACCGCATCGCCGCGCAGCCGATCCTCGAAGCCGATTTCGCCGGCGAGCTGTCCGTCGAAGAAGACCTTTGCCTGCATCCGGCCTTTCTCAGGCGGGCGGGAGGGCTTGCCATCCGCCGTGAAGTAATTATCGCCGCCGACGCTTACCCTGATCCCGTCGACAAGCCCGGAAATTCCGGCGCCTGCGAGCTCCGATACGTCCGTCGGGCGTGACAGCGCCAACTGCCGTCTCCGGGCTTCCCTGACGATTGCGCGGCCGACGACATGCGAGGATGCCTGATCGAGCGAGGCGGCAAGACGCAGGATCCTGTCCGGTCCTTCCGGCCCGTCGATCGAGACGACCTCGGGGTCGCCCGCCGTCAGCGTGCCGGTCTTGTCGAAGACCGCGACGGAGGCGTCGGCCAGGATTTCCAGCGGGCCCGCGCCCTTCACCAGCACACCCGCCTTGGCCGCTTTCGAGGTTCCGGCCGCGAGCGCCACGGGAACGGCGAGGATCAGCGGGCAGGGGGTTGCGACGACCAGAACGGCGACGATGCGCGCCATGTCGCCGGACAGGATGGCGGCGCCGGCCGCGATTGCCAGCGTCAGGAGCAGAAAGGCGATCGCATAGCGATCGGCCAGTCGCGCGATCCGCGCCTTCGAACGCCGGGATGCCTCGACCAGCTTGACGATGCCGGAATAGGTGCTGTCCTCGGCGCGGCTTTCCACCCTGATCTCGATCGCGTCTCCGGCATTGGTGGCGCCGCTCGAAATCCGCTCGCCGCTGGAGACGGTGACGGGAAAAGCTTCTCCGGTCAGGACGGATTGATCGATCGATGCGCTCTCGGACATCAGAGTACCGTCGGCAGGGATCACGTCGCCCCTGCGGATCATCAGGATATCGCCGACCGCAATGTCGGGAATGGGGACTTCCTCCAGCCCGTCTTCCATGAGGCGAAGTGCGGTGCGCGGAACCTGTGCCAAGAGGGCCGACATGCCTTCGTCGGCACGCCGATGCGCATAGGCTTCCAGAAACTGGCCGCCGGCATACATGAGGGCGATGATCGCCCCGGCGAGATATTCGCCGAACCAGAGGGTCGAGCCCATGGCAAGGGCTGCGATCAGGTCAAGACCAAAATCGCCGTTTCGGAGCTTGGCACCAATGTCGATCAACAGGAAGGCAAGGGCAACACAGGTGCTCCCCGCAAGGGCCAGCCGGCTTGCCGAGCCGAAATCCAGCAGGAAGAGGACGAAAGCACCGGCCAGACCGGCCACTGCTGCCGCCGCCATGATTGTCGAGCGCAAGCCGATGTCGGGCATCCATGCGCGCGGTTGGCCGGAAATGCGAATTCGGGGCTGAACCTTCGGCTCGTCCGGAACGCTCATGGTCGCACGCCTCCCATTTCCGCTGGGTGTTTCCTATCGGGTGCGCAGGATCGCTGCTTGAACTCGTTGCCTGGCGCCGTCATGCGCCCGGGAATGTGGCACGGTCAGCGGATTTTTCCTTGATCTCACGCAAGCGCGCCTGACCGATGGGCACGGCGACCATGCTCCAACGGCTGACATGATGAAATGTCCCCTGTTGGACGTTAAAGCGTCATGACCATCTCGTGCCACACCATTCCACCATGATCGGATGCGGACGGTTTGACGTAACGGTAGCCCATCTTCTCGTAGAGCGGCACATGCTGGTCCTTGCACATGAGGTGGATGGTCTCCTTTCCCATCCCGCGCATCTGCTGGATAAAGCGCTGCATGAGGAGTTTCGAATAGCCCTTTCCCTGTTCGGCGGGATCGACGACAACGGACATAATGACGACATTCGGAGCGGCCGGATCGTGGCCAACCAGCTCCTTGAATTCTTCGTCCGACATAACGACGTCGAACGCGCAACCGCTATTGATGAAGCCGGCGATTTTTCCGCCGATGTCAAGAATCAGAAATCCTTCGGGGTACTGCGCAATACGCTTTTCTATCTTGTCCAGCGTTGCGGCCTCGTCGCCCTCATAGGCGGACGTTTCGATCTCGAAGCATCGCTCGGCATCATCAGGGATAGGGCGTCGAAAGGAGTGGGCGGAGGGCATCGTGATTGTTCTTTTGTGCCTAAACGGGGTTGGTGTGAAGAGTTTTGGCAGATCGCCATACCAACGGGACCAACACCAGAGCGGCCGCCGGCAGGACAACCCAATTGATCGTCTCCCATCCCGAATTGTGAAGGAGCGATCCCGCGGAGAATGATGCGCACGCGACGGTACCGAATACCAGGAAGTCGTTCGCGCCCTGAACTTTGCTTCGTTCCGCGGGCGTGTAGCAATCGGCGACCATCGACGTCGCGCCGATGAAGCCGAAGTTCCAGCCTACACCGAGCAGGATAAGGGCGATCCAGAAATGGGCGATGTCCAATCCGGAGAGTGCCACGGCCGCTGAGCAGCAGATGAGCAGAAGGCCGACAGCCGCTACCTTTTCCTTGCCCAATCGAACCATGAGCCTTCCCGTGAAGAAGCTTGGGCCGTAATCGCGAGGATATGCCACTGGATGCCAAGCGCTGCCTGGTCGACGGAATGTCCGTGACCGACCATGGCGATCGGCGATGCGGTCATGACGAACGTCATCAGTCCGTAGGAAACGACGCCTGTTGCGATAGCGAGGAGATAGCGGGATGTACCGAGAATCTCGAACAGAGGCCTCCCGCCTTCGGCTTGCGCGCCCGAGGACCGGGCAGACGGAGGCCGGGTGAGCATCAGGAGAACGGGGACGGCGAGCGTTGCCAGCGCGGCCTGGCTGACGAAGCTGCCAGCGAACGGTGTTCCTGGAAAGGCGTCGCGTGTCCAGATCACTAGCTGGGGTCCGATGATCGCGGCCACAAGGCCACCGATCAGGACGCGGGAGATGGCCTTCTGGCTCTCGGCTCCAGTCGCGTAGTCGGCGGCTGCGAAACGATAGCTCTGCACATAGGACGAATAGAAGCCCGCGAGAGCTGTCCCGAAGCAGAAGACAACAAAGCTGCCGAGCGCGATCCCGAGCGCGGCGATGAGCCCGGAGATCGTGCCGATACCCGCTCCCACCAGGTAGCCCGACCTCCGCCCGAACCGTCGCATAACATAGGCGGCCGGAAGCGTGCCGAGAGCCAGACCGAGATTGAGCAGGCTTACGGGCAGTGTGATGAGATCGGGGGCAGGAGACAGGTGTTGGCCTACCAGGCCCCCGAGGGAAATCACGACCGGCGCGTTGGCGCCGCCGAGCGACTGGGCGATCGTCAGAACCCAAAGGTTTCGTTTGGCCGCCGACTGGTCGACGCCACTCTCCATCACGCTCATCGAAATTCCTACTTTGAAAGATAGGGGGAAACGGCCCGCCGCGCGGCAGTCACAGCCCCAGAGAGGTAACCTGGTTCGGAGGGACTTGTCTCGCTTCCGGCCAAGCTCAGGCGTCCGTTCCACGGGCCGGTTACCCAAGCGTCGTCAAGGACAGCCGGATGTCCACCCCCAACAAGGTCGGCTACGGTCGCTGTCAAAGGATCGGCCGCCCAGTCCTTCAGCAGCGTCGCGACCGGGTCTCCAGCGGCGGGACCGAACAAGCGCACAAGCTGGCTGACGCAGGCCGCCTTCAATACGCCTTCACCGACAGTGGCGCGCTGACCGGCGGGGACGCCGACGAAGCCGAATATGGCGGCTTTTCCCGATGCGGTCGTCGCGTCATGGATTTCGACCAACGGCCCGACCATGCTCTGTGCGGTTCCGGACAGACCATTGGTTCTCCAGAACGGTCGATCATAGATCGCGAAGAACTTGGCATGCGGAGCCATCCAGGTTGCCGTATCGCGCCACCTCTTCGCGGTTCCGTCGTCCTGGGGCGGATCGAAGGTCACCGAGGCTTCCAGCAATCGTGGTGGCAGCGCCGCGATGACGTGTCGTGCCTCGATAGTTGTCGTTTCCCCACCGTCGCCTTGAACCGTCAAACGAACGGAACTGCCGCCGAGGGACATCGCCGTCACCTTGCTCCCGAGCAAGATTCGTTCTGCGGACAGTTCCCGGGAGACAGCACGAACCGCAGCGGCTGTCCCGCCCGAAAGCCGCATCGAACTTTGATCCGGCATCTGCGGGCTGTACCGCTGAGGACCTTCGCGGGACATGCGTTCGAAGACGACATCGCCCTCACTGTTCTGAGCGAAGGATTGAAGACCAAAATCTGATATCAGCGAAGCCATTGCGGGCTGCATCGCCGGCCAATACCACGAGGGTCCGAGGTCGAACCCATCGTCCGAAGGTTGGCCGCTCGCGTCGGCGGAGAAGATGCGACCGCCAAGGCGGTTGCGCGCCTCGACGACCAGAAAATCGATCCCGGCAGCATTAAGTGCCCATGCCGCGTAGAGTCCGGCCAGGCCCGCGCCGACAACAGCGACTTCGCACGACTTCATTCTACTTTTCCTTCGTATTGTCAGCGTCTTCGAATTTGCAGACGTCGTCATGTAGCAACGGGCCGGACTTCATCCAGACACCTGCGCCGCCTTTGCCGACGACCGCGTCGAACGGCTGGCCGGCCGGCAATCGCAACCATGTCCAGCAATCGAGGAGTTCGTCTTTCTCAGTAAGCTCTCCAGCCAGAACCAGAAGTTCAAGACCTTCGGGATTTTCGAGATGGATGGTGGCCTCGGGCTCCCAGTCTTCACGGAGGACGCGCTCGTCATCAGCGTCGTACAGCACGCGTGATGACACCGCACCGGATCGGGTTTCCTGTGGCACGCCTTCGCCGGGACGGCAAACCAGCCGTTCCTGATCTCCCGTCTTGAACTGCCAGAGCTTGACGAGGATCACACATCCGTCGGCGCTGCCGGGGGCATGACCCGTTCCGGGTGGATTGCGCACGTAGGTCCCGGCCGGGAAGTCTCCGGTCTCGTCCTGGAACACGCCATCGAGCACAAGAAATTCTTCGCCGCCCGGATGCTGGTGATACGAGAACCGGCTTCCCGCCGCGTAGCGCACGATGGAGGTCGCCCGAGCCTTTTCGCCTCCGATCCGGAACAGCATACGGCGGTCCACGCCCTTGATCGGGCTAGGAACCCACTCGATGCGGCCGGCATGGACAACTGCCCGCTTGGTGAGGTCTTCGTTGATCAACATGGTCAAAGCTCCGATCTTCCGCCGTCGATGACGATTTCCGAGCCAAGCATGTAGCTAGAGGCATCGCTCGCAAGGAAAAGCACGGCGGACGCGATCTCCTCGGGTTTGCCCATTCGTCCGATTGGCACCTGGCTGCCGACACGTTCGGCATAAACGCGGAATTCTTCTTCTGTCTGGTTCTTGCCGCGGTGGATCGGTGTCTCGATCGATCCGGGGCTGACCGCATTGACCCTGATCTTGCGATCCAGCAGTTCCGCGGACATCGTCCTCGCGAAGGATCGCACGGCCGCCTTCGAAGCGGAAAGTACAGCGCGCCCCGGAGTTCCGACCTTGTTGAGCCACGAGGTATTCAGGATGATCGATCCGCCTTCACGCATCATCGGGAGGACGGCCTGCACGGTGAAGAAGACACCCTTCACATTGGTGTCCATGATCTTCGAGTAGGTCGCTTCGTCGGCGGTCGCGAGCGGCGTGCCGATAGCGGTACCCGCATTCACGAAGACGATGTCGAGTCCAGTGAATTCCGCGCTGAGACGCTCGCCCATTCGCCTGAGGTCCTCGACCGAAGACACGTCTGCCTCAATGGTCAGGATGTCGTCGCCCAGTTCCGCCTGAGCCGCGCCGAGCTTTTCCGCCGAGCGACCGGTGATGGCGACGCGCGCGCCATTGTCCTTCAACATTCGTGCAGCAGCGAGACCGATTCCGCTCGAGCCGCCGGTGACGAGTGCTGTCTTGCCTACAAGTGTCATGTCCAAACCTCTCTTCGAAACCAATCCATGAACCTGCGGGCTTGTCTTGACGAGACAAACGAACAATATCGGATAGAAAGAAAATCTTTGTCGCTTTGGTGCGACGACAAGGCTGCACCCATGAGAAACCTCACCCGGCTCAAGTCCCTGCAGGCACTGGAAGCATCGGCAAGACACGGAAGCTTCGTCGGTGCGGCAACCGAACTCAACGTCACGCCCGCCGCCGTCGGCCAGCTCGTCCGATCGTTGGAAGACTGGGTCGGCTATCCACTTTTCAAGCGGTCTCGTTCGGGCGCGGAACGCCTCGCTCCGGTGGACGAGGCAAAGGAGGCCCTCGACGACATCGCGCAGGGGCTGGACCTCCTTGAGACGGGTCTGCGGAAGCTGCGCGGCAGGAAGGCCCGCACTGTCGTCGTCGTGACGGCATCGCAGGCATTGGTCGCCAACTGGCTGCTTGGACGGCTCGGCGACTTCACGACTGGACACCCGAACATCGATGTCAGGCTCGATGTCACGGATCGGGTGATCGACCTTGCGCAGGGCGAAGCAGACATCGGCATCCGCTGCGGGCTCGGGGACTGGAAGGGCGTGAAGTCCACGTTCCTCATGGGCGAGGAAATCATCGCCGTTTGCAATCGCTTGCTCCTCTCAGAAGACAGGGAGGTAACGCCGGGGTGGATCATGGAGCAAACGCTTATCCATGACGGCACGCCCCACCCTGGCGGAGACTTCCCTTCATGGAACGACTGGTTCGCCCGCGCCGGCGCCAACCGATCGCCAGAGGAAGCCGGGCTCAAGATCAACTCGACGGCGGCAGTAATTCATGCCGCCATCGCAGCCAAGGGCGTCGCTCTCGTGAGGAAGGCGCTCGTTGCGCAGGAACTGGTTGGCGGTCGTCTGGTCCACCTGATGCCAGACGTCCGATGGCCTGTGAAATGGGCGTATTACGCCGTCGCCGCACCGAAAGCTTTGCGCAGGTACGAGGTGACCGCATTCCATGATTGGTTGACGGCGTCAGTTGGGACTGACGTCCGCTAAGGGCCGGATTGCGGCCATGAACCAGAAGCGGACGTTGCCAGGTATCTGAAGCGGCCTATCTAATCGTCCAATGCCCTCATTTTGGCGGTGGCGGGGACTGGATGGCAACGATGCTGCTGGAAGATTTGTATCGCCTGATGAAAACGGGGCATGTGCAGGCTCAGGGTGTGGTGGACACCATGACCCAGCCGGTTGTTGTCCTGGATCAGCACTTCTGCGTAACGACGGCGAACAATGCATTCATCAAGGTGTTCGAGGTCGACCGTGAGGATATCGTCTCGCAGAATTTCTTCGAGCTCGGGAATGGGCAATGGGATATTCCCGAGCTGCGACAGCTCATATCTGCCGTCATCCCGCGAGCAGCCGCCGTCATCGGCTTCGAAGTGAAGCACGATTTTCCGGCGATAGGGCAGCGGACCTTTCTCATCGATGCCCGACGCCTTGCTCATCCCGACAATAACAGTCCGAACATCCTGATCATCTTCGATGATGTTACCGAGCGGCAGCGACACGAAGCTGAAATGGATTTCATCGTCGCCGAAATGCGGCATCGATTGAAGAACCTTGCCGCCGTGGTTCGCTCTGTTGTGAAAAACACCAGGGCCGACGATCCTTATCTGGCAGACTTCAAGGAGGCGCTCCTCGGAAGGCTGGACACCACCTTTCAGGCTCAGGAGGTCGCTGCGCGCGGCGAGCCGATCGGGTACGAACAATTGGTAAGGGAAACGGTCGGACCGACGGTTGCGAGCCGGCTCGAATGCTCCGGCACGCGTGTCGAACTGCAATCTTCGAAGATCGTTCCGGTCAGCATGATCATCCATGAACTCGCGACGAACGCCATAAAACATGGTTCCGCTTCCATGCCTGGCGGGAAGGTCAGGGTAACATGGGAGCTGGAGGCCGGGGGGGGGGCGAGGACGAACATTCCTCGCGTGCCACTGGCGTGAGGACGGAGGGCCACAGGTTTCTCCGCCCGAGCAAAAGGGCTATGGAACTGAACTCATCGAAGGTCTCGCCGCTCATTTAGGTGGAAGCGTGGAAATTACCTTTGCACCTGACGGTTTGACGGCGAACTTCAAAATTCCGATGTGAGGCGCTGTGAGCAACGTAACCAACGAAGAAGCCGAAGGCGCCTATCAAGTCCTCGTTGTCGAGGACGAGTTCCTGATAGCCGACGAGCTTCGCCGTGTGTTGATCGCTGGCGGATTTCGAGTGATGGGTCCGGTATCCTCTAATGAGGACGCGCTCGATTTGATCGATCAGGACAAGCCGGACTTCGCGGTACTCGACGTTTACCTCGGCGCCGAGAAGGTCACCCCCGTGGCCCTGGAATTGCAACGGCTGAAGGTGCCGTTCGTGCTTGCGTCTGCGTCTTCCCCCCCATGAGCTGGCGTCCAGCCCTGTCCTTGCCGACGCAATCAACCTCGGAAAACCGACGGGATCGGGCCAGCTCATTGCGACCGTTCGCAAGCTGATCGGGTAGTCGAATGGCATCCTCTCGAACCGAAGACGGTCATCGATGGGAAATTGCCGGCAATGAAGCGATTGCCATGTCAATTTCTCCAATCACCTGCTTGCCGCGGCCAGCATCGCCGATCACCCGTCGTCCACGCCCGCGAATGTGCTACATTGCTTCATGACAGGCTTCTGTTGCGGGAGGGATCGAGAATGCAGCGCAAGCTGGCCACGATCATGGTCGGGGATTTCGTCGGCTCCACCTCTGCGATGGAAACAGACGAAGAGGGAGCGATTACCCGGATCGATACCGTGCTCGAGACGGTTCGCACCGTCGTCCAGCGCCATGACGGCCGTGTGTTCGGCACGGCGGGGGATGCGCTGCTTGCGGAATTCGCCAGTCCCGTCAATGCGCTCCGGTCCGCCATCGAGGCGCGCGCCGAGATCGCTGCGCTGCCTGGAGCGAGCGGCGGCGACATGCGGTTCGGCCTCCATCTTGCCGATGTCGTCGTCGTCGGCTCGGACCTGCGTGGCGACGGCGTGAACATCGCCGCGCGCATCGAGGCGTCCGCGCCACCCGGCGCAATCGACGTTTCAGGGCTGCTTTACGATCAGGTGCGGCGGGTCTCGCCGTGCGGGTTTGAAGATATCGGCGAAAGACGGCTGAAGGGAATTCTGGAGCCGATCCGGATTTACCGCGTCACCGAACTGGTAGACCGTCACGTCTATCAGTTCGCTCCAACGCGCTCCGCCCCCAGCGCCGCCCAGTCTCCCCGGACCAACTCGATCGCGGTGACGCGCTTCGACGTGGCGTCTGGCGACGTTGCGGATCAATGGTTCCTGGCGGAGGGCATTACCGACGACCTGACGCTCGAACTCAGCCGCCTGAAAGGGTTGTTCGTCAGTTCCCGCTCGGCGGCCGCCGCCCTGACGACGAAAGACCCGGTCGAGATCGGCCGTCTTCTCGGCGTCGGCTATGTCATCAGCGGTTCGATCCGGCAGGTGGGCGAGGACCTCAGGGTCAATATCGCGCTGACCGAGACGGGAGAGGGGCTCGTCATCTGGTCGGACCGGATCAAGCGCCCGTTTCGCGAATTGCTCGATGTGCTGGACGAGATCATTGCCCGTGTCGCGGCAACGGTCTCCGGACGCATCGAACAGTCGGAACTTGCGGCAGCACGGCTGAAGCGGCCGGAGAACATGACGGCCTATGAGTACTATCTACGCGGTCTCGACCATCACCGCCTGGTGGGCGTGGCGGATGTTCACATCCATGAAGCGATGAGCTGGTTCGAGCGGGCAATGGTGGCCGACCCCGGTTTCGGCCGTCCCTTCGCAATGCATGTCTGCTCGTGGAGCAACCTGCCGAGCTTCGACATGGACAAGGCCGAACAGCAGGTTGCACATGCGCTCGCCCTCGACCCGTCCGATCCGGAAGCCCATCGCATCATGGGCGCGATCAAGATGAAATCGGGCGACTTCGTTTCGGCCCGCTATCACCACATCCGCGCCCATGAACTCGCACCGAACGACGCCTATATTCTCGGCCGCAGCGCTGCCTTCTACGTCTATGCCGGGGAGGCCGAGCGCGCCCTCGAAATGCTCGATCGCGCCGAAACGCTCGATCCCTTCCTGCCGGTCTGGATTACCGAAGAGCGGGTGGCGGCGCTCTATGCGCTGGAACGTTTCGAAGAAATGATCCGTGTCGCCGTGACGCTGCCGTTCCAGACCAGGCGCAAGTCGCTCTATCAGGTTGCCGCCAGCATGGCTTGCGGCAATGCCGACAGGGCCGAATCCCTGGTCCGGCAAGCGCTCTCGCTCGATCCGACCCTGTCGGCGGTCTATATCCGGATGCAGGAAACCTATGCGGACGAATCCGTCACCGAAACGCTGGTCGTGCGCAATTGCGATGCCGGCCTGCCGTTGACGCCGCGCAAGCCCGCGGCGCGGAAGAAATCACTCTCGCTGAGATGACGATCGCCCGGGCTGCAACTGACTGCCGCGGCCCGTCTCCAAAGATCGGCGCAGGCCGCGAGTGCCTCTAGGCCTTGAGCCGGGCGAGCTGCGGGCCGACGATCGCGGCAAAGAGGCTGGGCTCGCCGAGGGCGCGGGCCGACAGCATGGCGCCGTGGACGGAGGCCATCAGGATCTGTGCTTCCTCCTCGGGCGATCTGGTAAGCCGGAAGAGCTTCTGCTCTGCGCCGGCCTTCAGCACCGAGGTCAGCCAGGCGGCCAGGTTCTCGAAATGCCGGCGCACATTGGCTGCGACCGGCTCCGGCAGCATCTGCATTTCGGCCGCGAGCATGGCGCAGACGCAGAATGGTTCCGTGGCATCGAGAATGCATTTCTGCCAGTAGTTCAGATAGGCCTGCAACTGATCGACAGGACCGGGGACGTGCTCGCGCAGCGAGTTCAGGCCGGATTCGGCGCGCTGCGTATAGCGATCGACCAGGACCTGCACGAGCTCGGCCTTAGTGGGGAAATGGTGGTGGATGCTCGCCTTGCGGATGCCGACCGCCTCGGAAATATCGGCATAGCTGAAGCCGTTATAGCCTCCCGCCACGACGAGGGACTGCGCTATATCGAGGATCTTTTCCGAAGTCGTCTGTTCCATGCAGCTTGCCTATCTGCCGGTAGGCAAGGCTGTCAAGCTGGCGCTGCGGGCTCGCTCACGCGCTTGTGTTCATCATGGCAGCGGGCGGTGCGTTTGACGATTGACTCCTCAAGGTTATCTACCTACTAGTAGGAAGACAAAACAAGGAGCCTGTCATGCAAAACCAATCTTCCGCGCAATCGAGCTGGTTGCGATCCTACTATTTCGTCCGTGCGCTGTTCTCGATCGGCTGGATCATCGCCGCCATTCTTGCGGCCACTCTGTCGGGAAGCCAATCGGCGCTCGCCTCGCTGCTGCTCGTCATCTATCCGGCCTGGGATGCGGTGGCGAACCTCGTGGACGCCCGCTCGAATGGCGGATTGAAGGCGAACCCCGCACAGAGCTTCAACGTCGCCGTCAGCACGATCACCACGCTCGCCGTCATCATCGCCGTGCTTGATAGCACCTATGCCGTGCTCGCGGTCTTCGGCATCTGGGCGATCTTCTCCGGCCTGCTGCAGCTTTCGGCGGCCGTGCGTCGCTGGCGCATTTACGGCGCGCAGTGGGTGATGATCCTCAGCGGCGCGCAATCGACGCTCGCCGGCGGCTTCATGATCAGCCGGGCCTATGGGACCGCGGCGCCGAGCATTCTCGACATTGCGCCCTATGCCGGGTTTGGCGCCTTCTATTTCCTGCTGTCGGCGGTGTGGATGACCGTTGCGGCCTATCGGAAGGCGAGCGTGCAGGGGTGAGGCGCCAGCCCCAGCCGGAATGAGAGAATGCTTCGATGGCGATGGGCGCGGAGAGCCGCCCATCGCCATCTTTGCCGTGGGATTTCAAAGCCGACGGTTGCGTGCGTGCCCAAAGCAAGCTCTTCATTCGAGGAGATGTCGATAGACGATTGTCGGTTCTCTCGCACCCCGCTTGGCAAACCGCCCCCTCAGCGGCTAATCTCGCGCTACCCCACCTTCGGCCGCCGCTTCCCACGCCCGGCCGCACCATCACGAGGACATCATCATGAGCACCATCGAAGCCGTTGCCGAAGAGGCCAAGGGCTGGCGCCGGCATATCCATCAGAATCCGGAGCTGCTGTTCGACCTTCCCGAGACGGCAGCCTTCGTCGCGGGCAAGCTTGCGGAATTCGGCTGCGATGACGTCACGACCGGGCTTGCCAGGACCGGCGTCGTCGCCGTCATCGAGGGCGCGAAGGGGCCGGGCAAGACGATTGCGTTGCGCTGCGACATGGATGCGTTGCCGATGTCGGAGCAGACCAATCTTCCCTATGCCTCGAAAAATGCCAACCGCATGCATGCCTGCGGTCATGACGGGCACACCGCCATGCTGCTTGCCACCGCAAAATGTCTTGTCGAGAACCGGGATTTCTCCGGCAAGGTCGTGCTGATCTTCCAGCCGGCGGAAGAGGGCGGCGGTGGTGCGCGTGTCATGATCGAGGAAGGGCTGCTTGAGCGTTTCGGCATCGACGAAGTCTACGGCATGCATAACGAGCCAGGCCTGGAGATCGGTTCCTTTGCCACGCGCGCCGGACCGTTCATGGCGGGCGCCGACCGTTTCGTCATCACCATCAACGGCAAGGGCGGGCATGCGGCAGCACCGCAGATGACCCGCGATCCCGTTCTCGTCAGCGCCCATATGGTGACTGCGCTGCAATCGATCGCCTCGCGTTTTACCGATCCCTTCGATCCTGTCGTCGTTTCCGTCACTTTCTCGGAAGCCGGCAACGACAAGGCGCTGAACGTCATTCCCGCCTCCGTGCGCCTCGGCGGCACGATCCGCACCATGCAGGCGGATACGCGCAAGGCCGTCGAGCAGCGTTTCCGCGAGATCGTGCATGGCACGGCGAAACTGTTCGAGACGGAAGCCGAGATCGACTGGCGGCCGGGTTATCCAGTCACGGTCAACGATGCCGGCAGGACGTCAGCTGTCGTTGCGGCGGCTGCGCGGGTCGCCGGCGAGGAGCGGGTGGAAGCGGCCTACGTGCAGTCGATGGGCGCGGAGGATTTCTCCTACATGCTGGAGAAACGGCCGGGCGCGATGATCCTGATCGGCAACGGGGATAGCGCGGGTCTGCACCACCCGGCCTATGATTTCAACGACAAGGCGATTGCGCATGGGGTGCGCTACTGGTTGTCGCTGGTCGGGCAGGAGCTTGGGGGACGCCGAGGCTGACTGGGTGGGGAGGAGCGTGGTTTTCTTCTCCCTCGTTCTTGCGTCCCTGGCGCCGGCGCCAAGGATATCACAGAAGCCAGCCACCGCGCGTCCGTGTGGTGAATGACGCCCGACATATGCGGCAAGCGAAATAATCTCTCCTGCCCAAGGACTTTGGCAGGCTGGATCCCTGTGACAAGCACAGGGATGAGGGAGAGAGGAGGCGGGTCTCGGTACCCCGGACGATGTTTGCGCTGTTAGAGGCGCGTGTCGCCGAAGACACTGCCGCGACGGGGCGCGGCGGAGAGCCTGTCCCTCACAACCACTTGGGCACGTCGACCCGCTGAAACGCCCTCAGATCGCCAATCAGGCCGCCCGCATCGGCATTCACTGAAATTGAATAGCGATGCGCCGGCGGCAGGAATTTCGTCTCCACCATGTGGTCGATGAACTTGAGAAAGGCATCGAAGAAGCCCGCAGAATTCAACAGGCCGACGGGTTTATCGATCTCGGAGAGCTGGTTCATCGTCCAGACCTCCATCAATTCCTCGATCGTGCCGATGCCGCCGGGCAGCGCGATGAAGGCGTCGGCGAGCTCGGCCATGCGTTGTTTGCGCAGGCGCAGGGTCGGCGTGATTTCATCCGTCGTGAGCTTCGGGTGCGAATGGCCGCGCTGATGCAGGCTTTCGGTGATGACGCCATGCGCCGTGCCGCCGGCCTCGAGCACGGCATCGGCGACGACGCCCATCAGGCCCTTGGTCGTTCCGCCATAGACGAGGCCGATGCCCTCGCTCGCCATGGCCCGGCCAAGCGCGCGGGCGCCATCGGCGAAATCGTCCGTTGCGCCGAAGTTCGATCCGCAGAATACCGCGATGGACTTGATGGAGCGTGTCATGATCGGTCGCCTTCCTGTGTTTTAGTTGACACGCAATAGCGGCCAGTCGCAGCAAAGGAAAGCGGTCAGGAGGCTCGGTCCGGCATCAGTGCCGATATGCGCAACCTCGATCTGCAGTGTCAGTCCGACGCCGGCGTTGGGTCTACCGATCGGTCTCAGTTGCGGCCACCGGCAGCGAGACGGAGAAAAGGGCGCCGCCGCCATTGTGGTTGGCGGCGCTGATATCGCCGCCGTGGTCGAGGATGATGGACTGGCAGATGGAGAGGCCGACGCCGACGCCGTCCTGTTTCGTGGTGTAGAAGCAGTCGAATATCCGCCCGAGATCGACGGCTGATATGCCGTCGCCGCTGTCGCGGACGGAGAATTGTATCCTCTGGCCCGACGCGCCGGTGGCGATCTCGATGCGGCGCGGCCGCTTGCCACTGCTGACGATGGCCTCGATGGCATTGAGAAGCAGGTTGACGACAACCTGCTGCATCTGGATGCGGTCGCCGAGGAAGGCGGACAGGCCGGGAGAGCAGGCGACCGAAATGCGGATCGCGTGCATATCGGTTTCGTGGCGGACGAAGGACAGCGCATCCCCAATGATCTCATTGAGGTCGAGCGGCCTTCGTATCGTCGCCTGGCCGCTTGCCATGCCGCGGACGTGCTTGACGATTTCGCTCGCCCTATGGGCGCTCGCCGCCATGCGCGCGGCAATCTCCTTGAGCTTGGTGATGTTCGGCTCGTCGCGTGACAGATGCAGCCTTGCGGTTTCGCAGTCGGTGACGATCGCGGCAAGCGGCTGGTTGACCTCATGGGCAATCGAAGTCGCGAGCCTGCCGAGCATGGAGAGCCGCGCCGTATGCAGCGGGTCGGCCTCGCGCTCGCCGGGTTGTCTCCGATCGGTGATATCCGTGAGCACGATGAGCAGCGGTTCGGGACTTTCGGCCGAGGGGAAGGTGACCGACAGTTTGACATCCAGCATGGCGCCCTTGAAGCTGCGCATCTTCATCACCTCCGAGAAGAGCTTCGTCCCCTCGAACCATGCGCGCATCAGCCTCCTGCCGGTCTGGGGCGATAGGGCAAACAGATAGCTTGCCGGCCCCTGCAGGTCGTCGCACGAGGATGCCTGCAAAAGGGAAACGGCCATCTCGTTGGCGTCGCTGACGAAAAGGCCTGCCTGCGAAATGCCCGCCGTGAGAAAGTGCTCGGCATCGCCCCTGGCCTTCGATCCGGAAAGCAGTGCCCAGAGGCTCGTGGGGTCGAGCTGCAGGACCGGGACCGGAAGATGATGGATGAGGGCTGTAGCGTGCGTCTCGCTGCGCGCACGCCTTGCCGGCAGATCGCCGTTAGCGCCGCCTTGGATGACGACGATCGGCGGCTGCGCGACAGAGCGCTCGCCATGTCTGGCGTCATCCCATCGAGCAGCGATGTTCCGCGCTATCGGCGTGTCGGCCATTTGCCCTTCCTACGCTCAGCCACTATGTTTCAGGCCGGATGTTCCGGCGGGTGCAATAGTTTGTCCGAGACAATGCCTCTTCGTTGCGGGCGCGCGCGTTCTGCGGGCGCGCATCCACCTGCGGCCGCCATTGGCGGCACCATATCGGTCATGATAGTAGCCATCAGGCTGAATAGAGTCGAAGCCAAGGTAAAGCGGGGCAAAGGGTGGCACAATGCCTGCTTCCGGCAACAGGGTGTTGCGCTCAGTGGAACATAGATGATCGACCTGGATGATATCAGAAGCTTCGTGGCGGTGGTCGAAAGCGGCGGCTTCAATCGCGCCGCCCAGAGCCTCGGCGTGTCCAAGTCGATCGTCAGCCGGCGCATCGCGCGCATGGAGACTGATCTTGGGGCGCGGCTGATCAACCGCAGCACGCGCGGCATCAGCGCCACGGAGGCCGGGCTCGAATTCAAGGCGCGCTGCGGGCGCATTCTTGCCGAACTCGAGGAGGCGCGGGATGCGGTCGCCACCTATGCCGGCGGCGATGTTACCGGGCGCCTGAGGCTCGCCGCACCGCTTGCCTTCGGGCAGCGCTATCTCGGCCCCATCCTGACCGAGCTTGCCGGCCGCCATCCGCGCCTCGAGATCGATGTCTCCTTCTCCGAGCGCGCCGTCGACCTCATCAGCGAACATTATGATGCGGCGATCCGGCTCTTCGAGCTGCGCGATCCCTCGCTGATCGCGCGCCGCATCGCGCCAGTCAGGCCCTTCATCGTCGCCAGCCCCGATTATCTCGCCCGCAACGGCCGCCCCGAGAGGCCCGAAGACCTGCTTTCGCATGACTGCATCATCTATTCCGGGCGCCATATTCCGGAATGGAAGTTCCGTGCCGGCAAGCGCATCGTGTCGATCCGCCCGAATGGACGGCTTCTGACCGATAATGCCGAGGTGCACCTGGGCTGGACGATTGCCGGGCTCGGCGTGGCGGAGCTGCCGTCCTTCATCGTCTCCGACGAGATCCGCAAGGGCACGCTCGTGCCGCTGCTGGTCGAATACTATCTGGACGAGGGCGCGATCTACGTGGTGCGTCCGCCAGGGCCGCATGTGCCGGCCAAGGTGCGGGCGCTGATCGAGATCATGCTGGAGCGGCTCGGCGGGGAGGGCAGTGCCGCCTATCCCCCGGTTCTGCAGGCGGGAGAATAGACGGCCCTGCCGTCCCGGGCGCTGCTGTTTCGGGAATTTCGTTACCGTTATAACACAAGGCGCCGACACAGGTTTTCGGCCAGTTTCATGCAAGCTCCGCTTTCCAGTTTGCGCGCATCAACACGCCAAACAGAAGGATGAGACACCGTGATCGTCGGTTCCGATAATTCAGTCCGCAGCGTTTTCAATGCCATGCCCAGGGTCGCCGTTTCCGTTTTCGGCGAGGAGAAATACGAGAAGACGTCAGGGGAAGCGGTGAGCACGCTTCCTGCAAAATCGGACGACCAGTTGCTCGCCGACCTCTACGATCGTACCGCCCAGCAAACGCTCGATGACGCCGACATCGATGGTGACGGGATGATGAGCAAGGACGAATACATGGCCGCGCAAAAGCGGCTTGCCAATGCCGACAACAGGATCTTCGATATCGATGCCGCCGAAGACCGCTGGTCGACCTTCGATCCCACCGGCAAGGGGGCAATCGACAAGGATGAGATCATCGAGGGGCTGAAAATCCTTTTGCCGCTCAAGGTCGGCCATCTCGATGCCGATATGGTCGAGCGCATCCGGGCGCAGGCCCTGGAGGCTTCCAAGGAGGCGCTGCAGAATTTCCAGGATGCCATCGACGTAGAAAGCAGGAAGCCGGCAATGGCGGAAACGATCAAGACGACGATCGCCGCGCAGGCCTCGCTGCTCTCGCTTTATGACGAGTTCAAATAACCGGGCTGCCGGGTAAGGGTGACAAAAGGGCGAGCGGTCGCTGAACCGCTCCCCCTTCGCAACAGAAAAGCCCTGCCTGCCGTGGTCGACGCCCGTCAGGCGAACAGGAAGTCGCCGGACTGGAGGACATAGGCTCCGTTCAGCATGGCAATGCCGACGGCGCCGTCTCCTCCGCTGCCGTCATCGTCCCAATAGAGCGTGCGGTCGGATGTGTTGAAGTAGAACTGGGCGTCCGTGCCAATGGCGGTTTTGCCGACATGGTAATCCAGGGTGGATGCCGTCATGCCCTGGAAGTCGCTGGACGTGAACGACAGGAAGTCGTCCGCGCCGAAATCGCCGATGAAAACGAAGTTCGATGGGCTCGGTGCGGCAAGGACGAAAGTATCGGCGCCGCCGCCGCCGGCCAGGCCGTCACTGCCGCCGCCGCTGACAATCGTGTTGGCCGCGGCATTGCCTGTTATCTGGTTGTTGCCGGCATCGCCGATACCGGTCACGGCGCCCGCCTGGAGGATCAGGCTCTCGGCTCCCGTTCCGGCGAGCGAATAGGTCTCGGCGGTGGAATAGATGATATCGGTGAAATACGAGGGGTCGTCGCCGGTGTCGTGGACGACGTCGCCGGCGCTGTCGACCTTGTACTTGTCGTTTCCAGCTCCGCCATCCATGGTGTCGTCGCCGGTGCCACCAGCGAGTATGTCATCGCCGGAGCCGCCGTAGAGCGTGTCATTGCCGGCGCCGCCATCGAGATAGTCGTTGCCGTCGAGACCGGAAAGCGTGTCGTTTCCCGCTGCGCCGCCGAGACTATTGTTGCCGCTGTTGCCCGTCATGACGTTGTCGAGCGCGTTGCCGCTTCCATAGAGATTGCCTTCCGCGACGAAGGCGAGGTTCTCGACATTGGCCCCAAGCGAGTAACTGACCTGGGCAAGGATCGTGTCTGTACCTTGGCCCGCCAGCTCGATCACCCTGTCGGCAGCGGTGTCGACAACGTAGGTGTCGTCGCCGAGGCCGCCCGTCATCCGGTCGTGGCCGTATCCTCCGTCCAGATGATCGTTGCCGGCAAGGCCTGTCAGCGTGTCATTGCCGGAGCTTGCGTAGATGGCGTCGTCTGCGGGCGTGCCGACCAGGTTCTTGTCGGGATAGGTGCCGTAGATGCGACTGCCGGGAATCTCCACCGCATGGGCGTCGGTATCGAAGCGGACCTGGAAGATGCCGTCATTATATCCGTTGACGTCGTTGTAATCACTGTCGGACGCCCAGCTGACGACCCAACCGCCGTCATCGAGTGCTGCCACCTGGGGCATATCCTTGTAGGTATGGGTCAGCGTGTTGAGGAGCGTCTCATCGCCGTTTTTCGTCCCGTCGGCATTAAACGCCTGCTGATAGACGTGATAGAAGGTCTCCGAACTGCCGATCACCGTCCAGGTCACCACCCAGCCGCCATCGGAAAGAGCCGTCACCTTCTGGTTCGAGGCATACATGCCGTCGGTATCGACCTGGGTCTCGACGCCTTGTGGTGTCCCGTTCGCATTGTAGGCCTGCTGCATCATGTGGGCGTCGCCCGAGAGCCAGATCACCACCCAGCCGCCGCCGTCCAATGCGGCGGAGGTATGGTAGCCCTGGTTGCCGTCGGTTGTGGTATTGACGCGTGTCTCGGTGCCGAACCGTGTTCCATCGGCATTGTAGGCCTGCTGATAGATCCCGCCGCTCGAACCGTCCTGGCCATTGGATCCCCAGATGACGACCCAGCCGCCGTCACGTGTCACCACCGTCGGGCTGCCCTGATAGGAATCGGTGTAGGTATTGACGGGGGTTTGCCCGCCGTGCGGCGTGCCGTCGGCATTGTAGATCTGCTGGAATATGCCGGTTTGCGAACTGTCCTGCAGGGTCCCAGTAACGACCCAGCCGCCGTCATCGAGCGCCGCCATCGAACTGGCGTTTGTAAGGGTCTCTCCACCGACCTTGGAGCCGTCGGCGGCGAAGGCCTGCTGATAGGTCCCGCCCTGGCCTGCCGACAGCCAGCTGACGACCCAGCCTCCGTCAGAAAGCCCCATGACCGACCGTAGCCCCTGTCCCCCGCCTTCATAGGTGTTGACCTGGGTCTCGTTGCCGCGCGGCGTACCATCAGCGTTGAATGCCTGCTGATAGACCCCAGGCGTGGAGATGCCCTGGTCTCCCCAGGTAATTACCCAACCGCCATCGGTAAGGGCGGCGATGGCCGGCATCTCCTGATTGCCCTCGACGATGGTGTTGACTCGGGCTTCAGGACCGGAGGGGGAGCCTGTGGCGTCGAAGACCTGCTGGTAGACGCCGGTACCGCTGCCATCCTCCAGGGTGGAGGCCCATGTGATCACCCATCCGCCGCCCGGTAGCTGGGTGGTCACAGTACTGTACTGAGAATTGACCGTGAATGTGTTGACCTGAGATTCCGCAAACGGCATTTACCTTCCTCCTCAGACAGATAGTAACCGAATGAATGAATGGGGTGCTGCAGATCCGATCCGTATTGCTACCATACCGTTCTTTTTTGAAGATTACCCGACAGTCCGGATAATTTTCAAAAGAGAACGGCGGCAGCCGGGCGGCGAGCCCATCACCTCTCAACGGCACAGCGGTCTCTTCGGGAGTCTCTTCGGGAAGGCGGTCCGCGCCTAGGCGGGCTGAACGCTCCTCACCACGCCCGTGCGGTCAATGACGCAGGCGAACTTGCGGCCGGAGGCATCGAGGTCAACGCTGAAGCCGCCGGCTTCGACCGGGCGCGAGCCGGTCGGCAGGATTTTCGCCCTGTCGAGACCGGCCTGCTTGGCGGCGGCATCGGCGCAGAGGAGCTGCAGGTCGGCGGGGGCGGTCTCGACTGCCGTGCGCGACATCTGGTCCGGCGGCGGGGCCGACTGGCAGGCCGCCAATGCCGAGAGCGAGCAAAGGAGCAGGGCCGGAAGCGGCCGGCTCTTCAGGAAAATGCGCATGTTGATCCCCCGTTTGAAACACTCACGCTCCGATGCCATCCACCGTCAGACGCCCTTGTAGAGGGCCGCGCCCTGCATCAGGACGATGACCTTGGCGCCGACCTTGATCCGCGAGTGCAGGTCGATGATGTCGTCATTGTTCATGCGAATGCAGCCCGAGGATACGTCGAGGCCGATCGACCAGGATTCCGGCGTTCCGTGGATGCGGTAGATCGTGTCGGCGTCGCCGGCATAGAGATAGAGGGCGCGGGCGCCGAGCGGGTTGTCCGGGCCGCCGGGCTGGCCGGCCGCCCATTTGGCGGCGTTCGGATCGCGGGCCACCATTTCGGCGGGCGGGGTCCAGGTCGGCCATTCGGCTGTGCGCCCGACGCGGACGATGCCGGCCCAGCCGAAGCCTTCGCGCCCGACCCCGATGCCGTAGCGTATCGCCTGGCCGCCGGGCTGCACGAGATAGAGAAAATGCTGGTTGCCGTCGATGATGATCGTGCCCGGCTCCTCCGCCGTGCGGAAGGTCACGACCTGCCGGCGGAAGGCATCCGGAACCTGCTTGTTGCGGGCGAAGTATTTGCGGGCGGTGTTCTTGTCGTAATCGACCCATTGCCGCGTCTTGGGATCGTAGATCTGCGTGCCGGCAGCAAGGGCGACACAGGCGGCGAAACCAAGCGCGAGCGCGGCGAGGGCGGCTTTTTGCAATGTCCGGCTCATGGCTTTGCCCATCCCTGGATGCGAGCGGCATTGTCGGCCACCCATTTTTCCGCATAGGCGGCAGGCGGTGTGCGCTCCACCTGCAGCGCGTAGGTCATCATGGTCACTTCCTGCGGCGTCAGGTCGACCTTCTGCAGGAAGGCGGCGACATCAGCATGTTTCTGACCGAAGGATGCCGACCAGGCGATCTGGAATTCCGATGGCGGCCAGGCGACATCGGCCTTCGAATGCTCGATCCAGAGAGGATCGCTGCCGGGCGCGATCTTCCATTCTGCGGGATCATAGGCCGGTTCCTGCAGCCGTATCACCTTGTGCAGCTCGAAGACGTTGTGCGGCGCGTAGCAGGCAAAGACCATCGGCCGGCCGGTGGCGACGGCGGCATCGACGGCGGCCATGCCGACATCCTCTTCCGCTTCAACCAGCGCCAGATTTTTAGCGTAGCCGTAGCTCAGGGCGCGTACCCGCTCGATGCTTGCCGAGGTCCAGGTCGGTGCACCAATCCAAAGCTCCCCGCGGCCATCACCATCAGTGTCGAGCAGGGCGCCCTTTTCAGGGTCCGAGAGGTCCTTGACGCTCTTGATGCCGGCCTTTTCGGCGTCCTCGGTGGCGCAGAGGCCCTGCCAGGCGGCAACGGCACGTTTTGCCAGAACTACCGCCTTCTTGTCATCGACATATTTTTCGATTGCCGCATCGAGGTTCGGCCGCCAGACCTCCGGGTGGATGTCGAGCTCGCCGCTCTCGAGACCGGCAAAAGCATTGAGCTCGCCCATCTCGCGCAGGTCGGCCTCAAGGCCGAATGTCTTGCCGATCGCAACCTTGAGAATATTGGCGGTCGCCTGGCCGGACGGCCAGTTGGGCACGGCGATGACGAGATCGGCGGCCTGGACGGCGTGCGCCGAGCCGGAAGCGATGAAGATCGATGCCGTCACGGCAAGCATGGCTCTCGCCCGAAAGCGCTGCCGTTGCGGATTTTCCCTCTGACGATGTCTCAAAGAAACCCTCCGTTTCCGCTCCCCAGCAGGCCCGAGTCCTAAGCACATTGTGCACATGCCGGGGAAGTACGTTACGGTAAACTCCGGCGTAAATTCAGGAGTTGAACCGCGAAGCGGGGAAGGCTTCGGGTCGCCGCTGCGCTCTGCACAGACTTTCCTCCACCACTGCGGCCTCACACGTAAAACCGGACTTGCCCCGAATCCGCGAATAAGGTTTCGTGGCCGCGTTTCAGCAGGACCCCAGCACGCCCATGTTTGTTTTCGCCAAGATTTTCTGGATCGTTTCCCAGCCGGTGACGATCTTCTTCCTCCTGATGGCGCTCAGCGTGCTTCTGATGTTCTTTTCCTTCCGGCGCTCCGCCATCGCGGCCGGGCTCCTGTCGCTGGTCCTCATCTTCGTGAGCTTTTACACCACATCAGGTGCGCTGATCGTGCAGGAGCTGGAGGATCGTTTTCCGCGGCCGGCCGCACCTGCCGATGTCGCCTGCATCGTCCTGCTTGGCGGCGGGATCGCGACAAAGGTCGACGGCGTGCGCGGCGGCTACAACCTGGATGACGCAGCCGATCGCTATATCGAAACGGTGCGGCTGGCCGGTGTCTATCCCAATGCCAAGGTCATCATGTCCGGCGGCGATGGCAGTCTTCTCGGCGGCTACGTCAAGGAAGCGGACGTCATCCGCAGGATGTTCGACGATTTCCATATCGATCCGGCCCGCGTCGAATATGACACGCAGTCGCGCGATACCTATGAGAATGCCATCAATACAAGGGTGATCCTGCAGCGGCTGAACCTCAACCACTGCCTGCTCGTGACATCGGGTTTCCACATGCCGCGGGCAGTGGCAATCTTCCGCAATCTCGGCATGGATGTCACACCCTGGTCCGCAGATTACCGCACGACCGGTGAAGAGGGCCTGACGCTGTCCGTCGGCCATCCGATTGACAATGTCGACCTGTTGACGACGGGCATCCGGGAATGGATCGGCATCGTCGCCTATTATTTCGCCGGGCGCGTCTCGACGCTTTATCCGCAGTGAGGGTACGCGGTTTTCGACGGCAAGACTTCCGCCGAACAGCGACCCGGTACGATCGATTAGCGACGAGCTTCCTTGCAGCCGTCTGTGGCGCCGCCACTGTCACCGGCTGGTTATGACTCGGGGCATGAATTCACGGCAAGCAGCCGGACGAGAGCGGGATTTCCTTCGCTCTCACTTGGCGGTGCCAAGTAGGTAGCCCCCGTCCCAGTGATAGATCTGCTTGTCGTCGACCGTGACCTTGACGACCGCCTGGAAGCCGGCAAGCGCTCCGCTGCCGGCATGGAACGCACAGGTTCCCTGCATCGGGCTGGCGGTGTCATAGGTGACGCAGTACCCGACCGCCGTGTCTCCGTTTCCGACGGCAATAACAGCCGTGCTGCTGCCGAAAAGGGGACTGCCGGTCACCGGCCCATAGTATAGGATCTTGGTGCCTGCCGGGATCGCCGCGAGGTTCGATTCCGTAATGGTGCAGAAGCTCGGGGTCTCGCCGGTGTACTGGCTGCATTCCTTGGAAATCTTTAGCGGTTGCATGGCCGGCGCAGCGGACGCCACGGACGTTAGTGCCAGGATGGCACTGGCTGACAGGATTAACAGTCTGCTCATTGGCCCACTCCCTATGGTCGAATTAACCTCCCGGATTCTACTCGCTATCTCTTCTCCCAGCAATTCGCCCCTTTGGTTCTTCCGGGGGTGGGTTGCGGTTTGCCTCACCGCCGGCTTGCCATGAGTCCGGACCCTGGCGAATTCCGCACTTTTGCTCGCATCGGAACATGGCTATATGTTTGCGCGGGGCAGTATCGGGCGCCAGGGAGCTCTCTTGAGAATATTGATCATCAGCAGGAAGGCGGAGGAGGTTCGGCGGAGCTTCCAGATCCGGCAGATGGCCGCACTTGGCCTTTCCTACGAGTTTCTCGACGCATTCGAGGCCGCGGACCTGTCGGACGAGGAATGCCAGACGGCCGCCAGCAACTGGCCTAGCCCGACGCGGCGGCAGGACATCGCCTGCTTCCACTCCCACCGCAAGGCCTGGCAAACAGTGGTCGAGCATGATGCGAAGACACTCATCCTCGAAGACGATGCGGTGCTGTCAGACGATATCGCGGCCGTTCTTGCCAATATCGAAGCGCGCAACGAGGCATGGAACACCGTCTACGACCTCGAATTCGCCCCGCGGCGTCATATCCTCAACCGCAAGCGCGCGTGGCAGGATGAGGCCGGCGGTTTTGGCGCCACCCGCGTCTATCAGAACCGGGTAGGGCTGGCAGGCTATGTCATCGGCCCCGAGGCGGCAAAACGCATGCTCTCCGAAACCACCACCTATTCGCTGATCGACGCGCATTTCTGGCACTGCTCCTGGCTCGCCGCCTACCAGATCGAGCCGGCGCCGGTCATTCAACAGCGGTTTCTGGAAACCGAGGCCTGGAGCGCCGATTTCGTGCGCCCGGAAAAGGACCTGGTCTTCCTGCCGCTCAGCAAGATACGCAGGTTCGCACGCCGGATGGAGCTCGAAGGCATCAAGGCGAGAAACCTCATTGCCGGCCTGTTGTGGGGGAAGAAGCGGGATGTTCTCGTCGATCGCTCACGGTTCAACGAGGCCGTGGTGAAATCGGCCCAGCTGGGGCTGCTGCTGGTGCCGGTGGTCGGGTAGGGCAGCGTCCTTCTCTTCTCTCATTCCTGTGCTTGTCAGAGGAGTGAGGAAGGAAGGTTGTGGGCTCAGCACTCAATCCAGCCAATAATACCCTGATGTTACGCCGCTCACGATCTGACACGGGCAGCTTTTCAGGGAGTTTGTTGACAAGGTGCGGCGGCCGTATTCAGCTGCGCTTTTCTGATGTCGATGAGGTCAGTTCCGGCGTGTCGTTTGAGGTTTCCGTCAATATTGAAACTGCGCTGCAGAGCGAAGTCTCGGCACTTCTGTCACAGTCGGATTCTGTCGCCGCTGTCCTGTATCCGGGTGAATACCGGCGGCCGATCACCGCGGAGTCGCTGGCAAAGCCGGGCACGCATGTCCTTATTGCGCGTCTCGCCGAGAGGGCGGTCGGACTTTGCGTTCTGTTTGAGCGCGGTGACGGAACCACGGAACTCAAACGCATGATCGTGGATGCCGGCGCACGGGGGGTGGGTGTTGGCATGGCGTTGCTTCGGCGAGCGGAGGCTAAGGCCCTGACGCTCGGAGCTTGGGCCATGCTGCTCGAAGTCGGAACGCGCAATACCGAAGCACAGCAGCTGTACCGCCGCGGCGGGTACGCGCCATGCGAGCCTTTTGCGCCCTATACGGCGACATCAATAAGTCTCTTCATGACGCGGGTGCTGACAGAGATCGCACCGGGGCGATAGGGCTGCCACGATCCTCAACCGTTGACACCCGTCCGCATATCTCGTATCTCCCGGCCCATGCCAGTCCTCTGGCCGTAAGCGTTTGACGTCAAGCAACGCACTTATCGATCCTCGCCGGTCGGAGTGCGTTTTTTTGTGCCCGTCGACGAGGGAACAGCCAGGAGGTTTTCATGGCTTTCCGTCTTACCAGTGATCGCGAACAGGCCAGGCTTTACCTGCTGACCGCGATCCTTTTCATCTCCTATCTCTGCGTCGCGATCGCGCTTCCCGTGGTGCCGGTCTTCGTGACGGGTGCGCTCGGCCTGAGTAATGGCTGGGCGGGTCTCGGCGTCGGCATTGCCTTTCTCGCCACCATCCTTACCCGCGGTTATGCCGGCGGGCTGGCGGATAGCAGGGGCGCCAAGGTCGCCGTACAGCGTGGCCTCGCCTTCTATGTCGCGGGTGCGCTGATCTCGCTTGCCGCGGGGCTGTCGCTGCAGAACCCGGTTGCGGCCTTCGCCATTCTCGTTGCCGGGCGGCTGTTGATCGGGCTTGGCGAAAGCCTGGTCGCCGTCGGCGTCATTGCCTGGGGTATCGGGCTTGTCGGGCCGCAGCGCTCCGGCCGGGTGCTGGCGCTCATCGGCGCGGCGATCTATGGTGCGCTCGGGCTTGGCGGGCCGCTCGGCCTGCTGCTCCTCGACGACATCGGCTTTGCCGGGACGATGGCCGTCGGCGCCGCGCTGCCCCTGCTGGGGCTTGCGGCAATCCGCAGCGTGCCGGCCGTCGCCGCCCATCCGGACAGGGAGCGGCCGCCGCTTGCTGCCGTCATCGGCCGCATCTGGCTGCATGGGCTGATCGTCTGCCTGCAGGGCATGGGCTTTGCCGCGATCGGGTCCTTCTTCACGCTCTATTTCCGCGATCTCGGCTGGGATCATGCCGGCCTCGGGCTGACTGCCTTCGGCTGCGGCTTCGTGCTGGTGCGCCTCGTCTTCGGCCACCTGCCGGATCGTTACGGCGGGCTCGCAGTCGCCGTGGTTTCGCTTGCGGTCGAGGCGATGGGGCAGTTGCTGATCTGGACGGCGGCCGATCCCACCGTGGCGCTGATCGGCGCCTTCATGACCGGCCTCGGCTGCTCGATGATCTTCCCCGCCATGGGGCGAGAGGTCGTGCATCTCGTGGCCCCGCATCTGCGCGGCACGGCGCTCGGCGGCTTCTCGGCCTTTCAGGATCTCGCCTACGGACTGACCGGGCCGCTCGCCGGCGTGCTGGCGGACCGCGCTGGTTACGGCAGCGTGTTTCTGGTCGGCGGAATGACGGCAATCTGCGGGTTTGTCGTCGCTGTGGTGTTGCGGAGAAGCAAGGCGGTCACTGCAGGGTGACGTGGCGGCCTTTCCGTTGATGGAGGTGAGGATGTTTCCTCGCCTCCATTATCTCCCACCTGTTACGGCTGTTCTTTCCCTGCCGTGCTGCCCGAAACCGTGAGGCTGCCGATCCTTCGAGCGATGCCATCAAGAAAGAGGTCGATACCGGTCAGGAAGTCGGCGCGGTCGTCATGATCGGGCACTTTCGGGGCGATGCTCTGCACGAAGGGGAAATCCTCGGGATCGAGGGCCGATAATCTCAGCGCGATCTCGCCGAGGAATGCGTCGCGCTCGAGATGCTGCATTCGCGCCATCTCGGCATTGGCCGCGTTCTGGCCCCCCACGCCGAGCACATAGTTCAGAAGTGCGGCCACAACCGTCCATTCATCGTCATGGGGCACGCCCATCGCCCGAACCTGCCGGCCGAGATGTTCGAGGATGCGGATTGTCGGCATCGATCCCGGTGCCTGCGCCAAGGCCGAGCCGAGCCATGGACGCCGGTCCAGCGCGTCGAACAGGGCGAGGGCGAAGGCGCGGATCCTATTAGCCGGAGATCCGCCGGCGGAACACGTGGCGATCACGTTGATAACGATCGCATCGGAGGCGGCCACGAGGAGGTCGCTCTTGTTTTCGACATGCCAGTAGATCGCGCCGGCGCCTGTCTTCAGTCTTTTCGCAAGGGCCTGGAAGGTCAGCCCCTTTTCTCCACCCTCGTCGAGGATGGCGATGGACGCATCGACGACGCGCTCCCTCGTCAGTGAATCCTGTCTTCGCTTTCCATCGGGTTTTCTCATGCCTCATCTTGACATGGATGGAACGACATTCCAACTATGGAATGACATTCCATTTTAAATAATTCCGGAGAACTGACATGCATATTCCGATTGCCATCATCGGCGCCGGCCTCGGCGGCCTCGTCCTTGCGCGGGTCCTTCACATCAACGGCATCCGCGCTGCGGTCTATGAAGGCGATGCCTCTCCCGAGGCGAGATTGCAGGGCGGCATGCTCGACATCCACGATTTCAACGGCCAGCTCGGCCTGAAGGATGCAGGCCTTTACGAACAGTTCCTCGAACTTATCCATCCCGGCGGACAGCAATCCCGCTTCTTCGATAAGGACGGGACGCTCCTCATGGACAATCCCGATGACGGGAAGGGCGGGCGTCCCGAAGTGCAGCGAGGCGAACTGAGGCGCATTCTCCTGGATTCTCTGCCGGCGGATACGGTGCACTGGGGCTGCAAGCTCTCGTCGGCACGATCCCTTGGCGATGGGCTTCACGAACTCATATTCGCCGACGGGCAGCTTGCGACGACCGATCTGCTGATCGGCGCCGATGGCGCCTGGTCGAAAGTGCGGCCGCTCCTGACGGATGCGACGCCGACCTATAGCGGGCTGGTTTTCTTTGAGACATGGCTCAACGATGCCGATGTCCGTCACCCCGACAGCGCGCAGGCTGTTGGCGGCGGCTCGATGTTCGCACTCGCGCCCGGCAAGGGCATCATGGCGCATCGCGAGCCGAACGGGGTGCTGCACGCCTATATCGCCCTGAGAAGGCCGAAGGCGTGGGTCGAGAGCATCGACGTCTCCAACCGGGCAGCCGCCACAAGCCGCATTGCCGCGGAATTCGACGGCTGGGCTCCATCGCTGACGGCGCTGATCACCGGATGCGACGTGGGGCCGGTGCCACGTATCATCCACACGCTGCCGGAGACGCATCGATGGAGCCGGGTTCCCGGCGTGACCCTTCTCGGCGATGCCGCGCATCTGATGGTGCCGTCAGGAGAAGGCGCCAATCTCGCGATCTATGACGGCGCCGAACTCGGCAAGTCCATCGCGGCATCGTCTGGCGATATCGAGGCAGCACTGCTTTCATATGAAAGGGAGCTCTTCGCGCGCAGCACGACAGCGGCAGTGGAGGCTTCCAAGCTCACCACGCTTCTGTTCGGCGAAACGGCCCCCTACGGGCTGGTCGAGGCTTTCGAGCAGCAGCTTCTCGGGATCCCGAATTCCTGAGATCGACGTCCGGGCAGGTTGCCTGAGCGAAAGAGAAACGCCATCGCGGTGTAGGCCATCAATCTTGTCCTGCCGCTGCGATGACCCATCTCCCTGATGGCGACATCAGGGGACACTTCCATGCCAACACAGATCCTCTTCATCCAGGGCGCGGGCGAAACCACGCATGACCAGTGGGACAACAAACTCGTCGACAGCCTGGCGCGTGAACTCGGCGATGCCTACGCCATCCGCTATCCCCGCATGCCCGATGAGGGCGATCCGCATTACAATGCCTGGAAAGCTGCTATCATCGCCGAGTTCCAGACCCTTGAGGATGGCGCCATCCTGATCGGCCATTCCTTCGGCGGCACCGTGCTTCTGCATACGCTTGCCGAGGACTGGCCGACATTCGAGCCAGGCGCGGTCATCCTCATCGCGCCGCCCTTCATGGGCGCGGGCGGGTGGGAGAGCGATGAGATTGCCGAGTGCGACGACTTTTCCGAAGGCCTGCCGGAGGGCCTGCCCGTGCTCATCTATCACGGCAGCGAAGACGATACCGTGCCCTTTGCCCATATCGAGCTTTACGCCAGGGCGATCCCGGATGCGGTCGTCTGCGCGCTGCCGGGGCGCGATCATCAGCTCGACAGCGATCTCGCCGACGTCGCCAAGGATATAGTCTCGCTGGACGGATAGGCGGCCGCGCCATTCCATCCGACAACCATTGCCATCGCATCCTCCTGCATCGCTGAAATCAAAGCCGATGCAGGAGCTGGCGCATGGTGTCTGAGCATTCCGGAACAAGAGATAAGGTGCCGGAGCAGGCCGGTCGCCGCCCTCATGCCATCGGCATGATCCAGCCGCTGGCCGGCCTCATTCTTGCAGCCGGCTTCGTGGTCCTGCTCGCCGGCCGCCATGAGCGGCAGCTCATCCGTGCGGAGCGCATCCAGCAGGAGATCGTCGTTCGATGAACGCCTTCAGCCTGCGCTTCGATTTCGACGAACTCGTCATTCCCATCCTCGGCCGCAACGATAACGGCCTGCTGCTCTACGGCTCGGCGGAGCTTGCGGGCGATCATGAGGGCTTCAGCGTCGAGATGATCCATCTTGCCGAGGGCACGGTACTTCGCCCGACCGGCAATGCCGAATCCGGCAGGCCCGCGCCCTTTGCCGACGAACTCTTCCGGCGCATCGCTGCCGTTATCGGCAATGACAGGACGGTGCTCGGCCGGCACGCGGCAATGGAATGGGCCGAGCTTGTAGAGCGCCACAGCGAGGCGGCCTGAGCGCCGCGTGCCGGTGCGAAACATCACCCTGTCTTTGTTTGCTATCGAGCGTCCCGAGCTTCCGAAAAAGTCTCGCTGATATGGATCGTGATCGAAGATAGGAATAATTTCCTTGATTGTTGTCCGCGTTGGCGGATACAACCTTATGACGGCAGCGATATCCAGAGAGGGAGTTTTGCATGCAGGCCTGCCCGCTCCAACGGAGCGACGATACGGAGCTCGTCTTGCTCCGCAGCGAGCTGCACGAAGCGGCAATGTTTGCGGAACTGCGGCTGAAAGCGATGCCCGACTATGCCGATACCGTGGAGGAAGCGGCTGCCATCGAGGCGATCCTGCAGCCGGGTGAGGTGATCGCCGACCAGATGCTGTCTCTGCAGGCGGCGACATCGGATGGGGTCGAGGCCCGGCTGCGTGCGACGCTCTGGAAACGTGGCGAATATATCGGGACCTATCTGGGTGAAGAATGAATGAGGCTACTCGACCTTCCTGCCCTTGGAGACCGTCCAGGAATCTGCGTGGTTCTCAACGAGGAAGCCAATACGCTTGCTGTCGCCTATGACCGCGTGACACTGCCATCCCTCGCGCTTGTCTTCGGCCTCCAGAAGGCGGACATCCGTGATCACGTCGGAGCAGAATTTGTCGCCTTCGATCCTCCAGTGTCCGTTCGCTCTCTTGCTGCCTTTCTGGTAGATCGCCGTGCCGTCCGGATTGAAGTACTGAACCTCATTCTCGTTGCTGATTGAATTTCCCTCCAGCGCCGCCTTGATCTCCACGCTCGTCATCGTTTGCGCTAGAGCCATTCCGGCCGGCAGGACGGCCACGGCGGCAGCGAGCATCGTTGATGCCTTGAACCAGGTCATCTTATCTCTCCTCTCCGTTCATCCTCTTCCCGGAATGATGCGCCTGATGCCACGCGATCACAACCAGCATCGATGCTGCTTGCGGCCAATCGCTTTTATCGGTCGGCCGGCCGAGGCTCGTCAGATTGCCCGCTTCACGATGCAGGATGCGCCTGTCGGGGAGGGCACGGGGCCGGTGTCGCCCACTGCAAACTGCGTCGCCACAGCACCGGAACTATGCCCATATCTTCGGTTCAATCTGTCGCCCATCTTTCAGTTGGACAGGGCGGGGTCTTCTGCCGCACCCACCCTAAATCGCCGGCAGCATCCCGCCATCCACCCTGAGATTCACCCCGGTAATATAGCCGGCGCGCGGGCTGACGAGGAAGGAGACCGCGTCGGCGATCTCCTCCAGCGTGCCCACGCGACCCATCGGCACTTCGGCGAAGAGCGGCAGCGCGACCTGCTCGATCGTCTCCCATGCGGCATCCCCGGCAACGCCACGCTCGCCGGCGACCTCGCGGAAGCGGGCGTCCAGCCTGGCGCTGCGGATCGTGCCCGGCGAGATCGTATTGACCGTCACGCCTTCGGCCGCCACCGCCTTGGCCATCGAAGAGGTCATGGCGTTCATGGCGGCCTTGCAGGCGGAGTAATCCGGGCGGCCGGCGGGCGGCATCAGGCCGGCGAGGCTCGAAATATTGACGATGCGGCCCCAGCGGTTCTTCCGCATGTCAGGCAGCAGCCGTGTGGTGACGCGGACGGCTGCCAGGACATTGCGGTCATAGGCTTCGGCCCAGGAGGCGGGGCGGCTTGCCGCCCAATCCTCCGGCTGGCCGGAACCGCCGGCATTGTTGACGAGGATGTCGATGTGGCCGGCAAGCGCCCGTGCCTCGGCGATCAGTCCCTCCACCTCGCTATCGATGGTAAGGTCGCCCGTGACCGCATGGGCGCGGCCGCCTTCGGCAAGGATCTCGCGCGCCACGCGCTGTGTTTCGCCTCTGTCGCGGCCGTGGACGATCACGGTGGCCTTCTCGCGGGCAAGCCCTCGGGCGATCGCTTCGCCAATGCCCTTGCTGCTGCCGGTAACAAGCGCCGTCCTGCCGTCGAGTTTCAAATCCATGGCCGTGTTCCTATCTTGGAGTGGATGCAACACAGAAGAACAGGATGATGCTCGACACAATTACGCACTTAAAAGTGCCCATGGACCAGGAAGAGCGCTCCGCCTGCCTCGGGCCTGACGGCTCCGTTGCGCATGTGGCGCGGGTGATGAAGATGATCAGCGGACGCTGGAAGCTGCCGATCCTGTTCCGGCTCTTTGCCGAGCCCTCGATACGCACCTTGCAGCTGAAGCGGGACATGCCGGGTATTTCACAGAAGATGCTGACGCAGCACCTGCGGGAGATGGAAGAGGACAGGCTGATCGAGCGGCGGGATTTCGGCGAGCAGCCGCCACGCGTGGAATACCGGCTGTCTCAGGCGGGCAGGGCGCTGATGCCGGTCCTGATGGCGGCGCGGGAGTTTTCGCGGGATTATTCTGCTGCAGGGTAGCGGATCGCATTCAGATCACGCGGCTTCGTGCGGGTGGTTGAAGACCCCGCCCCAACCCCTCCCCACAAGGGGGAGGGGCTTACCTTGCCGCACCCGCAAACAAAAACGGCGCCCCTTGCGGAGCGCCGTCGCCTGCCGAAGCAGAAAGACCTGAATCAGATCAGAAGGCCTGGATGTTGACGGCCTTCGGGCCCTTGCCCATGCGATCCGGCTCGGTGTCAAAGGAAACCTGCTGGCCTTCGCGGAGCGACTGGATGCCAGAAGCCTGGAGAGCGGAGATGTGGACGAAAACGTCCTTCGCGCCGCCTTCCGGCGTGATGAAACCAAAACCCTTGTCCTGGTTGAAGAATTTTACGGTGCCCTTGGTGGCCATGGGGGATAGTCCTTTTCCCATTGGTAGTTAGTTTATCCGCACCCCCGGCGGTGGGGAGGCGGACGGCTTTAGCTTTCGCGTTTCGGCCTGGAAGCCGGACGCGAAGGGTCAGTCGAGACGTCACGTACGGGGAAAGAACATCTACGCACATGGGTGTCACCCATGCCGCCCAACCGGAATTGGCGCTCCAGCCAGACATTACCACTTCAGTCCAGTCACCGGCATGCGAAATGCCCGAGTGTCGCAGTTGGTGCCAGCATTTCGGGCAAAAAGCAAGCGGTAATATTGTGGCATGTCTTTCGCGGTTGCGAGAATTGATGATGATTCAAATGGTTGGCAGAGTGTTAGTCTATGCTGACGGATCTGTATCATTGCGGGACGGGGGTCGCATTTGCAACCTGTGCGTGGTTCGATACTACTGCTGGCCGAGGTATGAGGCAGGTCGGCCATGGCTTTTTTAGGCGGCGGCCGCACCAACGTGCGCAACGAGGGGAAGGCCGTGCCGTGGGATCGAGCCTTTCTGCCGGCCACACCAAAGGGAAAACTCGTCGCATTAACCTTTCATCTGTGGGAAAATCGGCGCCGTTCCACAATTTCGTCCCGAGCTGCCGCAAATATGGCAGCGTGTTTCGGGGCTTGATGCGGCGTCTGCCAGCCGGTAGGTCTCGGAGGGACGAAGCAGTGAATGAAGGAAATGCCGGCGTGATCGATCCCTATGCCATGCTCGGACTGGAGCGCGACGCCAGTGGAGAGGCGATCAAGCTTGCCTGGCGCAAGGCCGCCAAGGGCGCGCATCCGGATGCCGGCGGCGATGTCGACAATTTCAACCGGCTGCAGATCGCCTATGAACTGCTGCAGGATCCCGTGCGCCGGCGTGTCTATGACGATACCGGCTACGATCCGCAGCTTGCCGATCCCAGGGATCTCGAAGGCGTCTTGATGCTGGAATCGCTGGTCAACGAGGTGATCCTCGACGAGCGCGAACCCGGCAGCTTCGATCCCGTGGCCGCCATGCGCCGCAAACTCTCCGACGACATCGTCAAGAGCCGCTTCCACATCCTGGAGCTCGAACGCCACCGCGCCCGCGTGCGCAAACACATCGACCGCCTCGGACGCCGCCCGGAAACCGACGTGCTCGGCTCCATGCTGCGCGCCCGCAGCGAGGCCATCGCTGACGCCATCCGCAAGACGGAAAAGCAGATCGAGACGATCGAGCACACCTATACGATGCTCGAGGGTTACTCGTATGAGGTGGAGGTTCTGGCGCCGCTGGAGGAGGTGGCAGTGGAGGTGGTGGAGCCGCAGCGGGGGGAGGCTGCGGAGTAGGGGCACGGTTTGCCCTTGTTTCTCCGCTCTCGATGAGTAACCGCAAACTGTGTGCGTGGCCCCCTCATCCGGCCCTTCGGGCCACCTTCTCCCCACCGGGGAGAAGGGGCGTTGCTGCAACGTCTCGCTCACCACCAAACTACCTCATTTGATAGCAAATGGTGCCGCGGGTTCCCCTTCGCCCCAGCGGGGAGAAGGTGGCCCGAAGGGCCGGATGAGGGGGCCACGCTGCATGGCGCTATCTCCCATCTGATTGACGCCAGAGATCGGGCGCTGCGCTTCTCTGCCGCACTGCCTTGACGGTGACTGCGGCGCATCCATGTTGCCGCTGTGGGCTTAAGCCTGTCATCCGGAACGAGGTCATCCCGTGAAGTTCTTCCAGTTCCTCCTTTGTCTCACGGTCTCCCTTTTCATCCTTCCGCAGGCCCAAGCCGACGAACTCGTGCACTTCGACAGTGCCGTCGTGAAACCGAGCCCGTTTCTGGAGCGCAAGGCGAAAGAGCAGGGCGAGGTGCCGCCGGTACCGCAGGCGACCCCATTGATCGGGTATCTCACCCGCCCGCAAGGCGACGGGCCGTTTCCGGCTGTCGTGCTGATGCACGGATGCGGGGGCATCCATCCGCATGTGAGAGACGTCTGGCCGGAGCGGCTGGTCTCCTGGGGGTATGTCACGCTCGTGGTCGACAGTTTCACCACGCGCAACATCGAGAACAGCTGCAAGACCTATCTTCCCGATCGGGTGTTCGATGCCTATGGGGCGCTGGACTTCCTGACGAAGAGCGGCTTCGTCGATGGCAAGCGCGTCGCGCTGATGGGCTTCTCGGCGGGTGGGATTGCGACGCTGGAGGCGACGAAGGTCGAGGGGAACGAGCAATTCATGGATGAGAAATTCAAGGCGGCGGTCGCCTATTATCCGGTCTGTGCGCCACATGAGAGCGATGCGACGGTGCCGACGCTGATCCTGAACGGCGATCTCGATGACTGGAGCCCGGCGGAGCGTTGCCGGCAGCGGATCGCCAATCTCAGCGGCAAGGGGCCGCCGGTCGAATTGCATATCTATCCCGGCGCGCGCCATGATTTCGATGATGAAGCCATGACCAAGCCGAAGACGGTCTTCGGGCATGTGGAGGAATATAATGCTGCCGCGGCGGAACAGTCGATCGACAGCGTTCAAGCCTTCCTGAAGACATATGTCGGCAAATAGCGCCTGCTCGGCGGTGATGACGAAGGCGAGGAGCAGGCCGGCATCGCCCGGCGCTACTGCGCGAGATAGCCGCCGTCGATGTTCAGTTCCGCCCCGGTGACAAAGCTTGCCTCGTCGGAGACGAGGAACAGGCAGCCATAGGCGATCTCGATCGGCTGACCGCCGCGTTTCATCGGGGTCGTGTCGATGACGATCCTGTTGAGGTCCGGGTTCTGGGCGTCGGTCAGCGGCGTGTGAATGAATCCGGGATGGACGGAATTGACGCGGATTCCTTCGCCGGCATAGGTCATGGCGGCGTTCTTCGACATGTTGCGCACCGCGCCCTTGGCGGCATGATAGCTATGGGCGCCCGGGACCGCGGCGCTGCCCCAGATCGAGGAGATATTGACGATCGCGCCTGCCTGCTGCTTGCGCATGACGCGCACGGCCTCGCGCATGCCGAGGAAGACGCCGGTCTGGTCGACGGCGATCATCTTCTGCCAGTCCTTCATTTCCAGCTTGTCCAGCGGCTCGTAGGCGATGATGCCGGCATTGTTGATCAGCACGTCGAGACGGCCGTGCTTGCGCACGATGGCGGCGACGGCCGATGCCCATTGTTCCTCGCGGGTCACATCGAGCATGATCGTCTCGACATCGCCGGCATAGGGTTTTGCCGGCGGCTTGATATCGGCGGCGATCACGATGGCGCCTTCGCTGGCGAAGAGGCCGGCCACCGCATGGCCGATGCCGCCTGCCGCTCCCGTGATCAACGCAACCTTGCCCTCAAGTCTCATGTCGCCACTCCCTGATCCGTTGAGGATTGCGTCACCTGACGGTGACGCTGTTTCCTTGCCTGTGGTTTGCGCTATTTGCCTGCCGGTGCGAGCACTTCCATGCGCATCACCTTGACGCCGCCATCGGCGAGATCGGGCAGCTTGGCGAACCAGTCCTTCACGTAGGGCATGGCGTTGTGGGCCTCGAAATCGGCCTGGTTGGCGAAGATCTCGTAGAAGATGAAATGGCCGGGGCTTTCCCGGTTTTCCTGCAGGAAATAGACGAGATTGGCGGGATCGCCGCGCACGAGATCGATCAGCGGCAGGGTGACGGCGCGAAGCTCGGCCTCCCTGCCGGGCTTGGCGCGCACTTCGGCGACGATCGAATAGGCGCCGTCAGAGATCTTCGCATAGCCGGCGCCCGGTCCGCCCTCGGCGGTGGCGAGGCCTGGAAAGAGGCCCGCCAGCAGGAGGGCCGATGTCTGCAGATAGGCAAGAGTTTTCATGGCATGTCTCCTTGTCCCGCGAAGACTCGCAACGGAGCCGCGGTTTGGATGTCGGATCTTGCGTGATGGGCTTAGTTGGCGCTGGCGAGGCGCATATGCGCGTCATGCGCATCGGCGAAGCGCTTCTTCACCGGGCCGAGCGCTTTGACGAATTCCAGCTGTTCGCCTTCCGGGCCCTTGCAGTAGATCAGTTCCCAGCCGTCGGAGGGGGCGACCGTCACCTTGTTGGTGTTGGTGTCCTGGGGCGCTGCCTTGCGTTCCTCTTCCGTGGTGACGCGGATGATGCGGTTTGCGCGCACCTGCGTCATGCCGCGCCGGGCGGATTCCGCTTCGAGATCGGTGATGAACTGGTTGAAGTCGACATCGTCACGCACATAGAAGCAGATATGCATCATGCGCGGGAAGGCCGGGCTCATGTGCTCCACCGGCTCGGCAAAGGCTTTCGGGCCGCCCATCGGCTGGTCGGCATCGCGATATTGCAGGAGTTCGATCACCACATTGTCGAACTGGATGAAGCGCACGTCGAGGCGCTGGGCGCCGCCGCGCAGATCCGGCACGCCAATGGTGCGCGGATTGACGCCGAGCGCATTGGCGATGATCTCCTGGTCGGCCAGCAGCGTGTTCTGCACCGCATCGCCCTGGAAATCGCCGTGCCGGAAGACTTCCGTGCCGCCGAGAACGGCGGTGTAAAATTCATAGGCGCGCTCCATGTTCTGCACTGTGAGGCCGAAATGCTGGACGCCCTGCAGGCGGGCGCCGAGCGAACCGGGGTCGCGCGCGGATGCCGGCGCCTGCTGCGCCGAGACCTTGGTGCTGACCGAAAGGGCTGCGGCCATGCCGCCGATCGCAACGCCGCCGGCAGCGCGCAATACGGTGCGGCGGTCCGGGTTTTCGGGCTGGGTTTGGCTCATCTGCTCGTGTGACATGCTTTTCTCCTCGGGATAGCGGATGGTTTTGCTGTTCGGGCAATTGATGGAATTCTAGCTCGGCGGCGCTTGCGGCCGGGGTGAAGATCGGGGAAATTCGGTGAAGGCGCATGGGCCGTTTCACCTTTCACCGGGAGGAAACCGGCCGCTGGGGGCTGGCGCCCGGAGGGGGATGACATGGAGAGAAGGACAGCGTGGCTCGGGCCGGCGGCGATCGTGGTCGGCTCGGGGCTCGGCATGTATTTCAGTATCGGTATCGTGCTGATCTACGGTTTCAGCGTCTTCATCCTGCCGATTGTCGAGGATACCGGCTGGGACCGGACGGCGGTCGCCGCCGTCGTGGCGCCGATCGCCATCGTCAACGGGCTGATGTCGCCCGTCGTCGGCGCGCTGACGGATCGGTTCGGGCCGCGCCGGGTGCTGATCGCATCCTCGATCCTGATGGCCCTCGGGCTGACCGCCGTCGGCATCACGTCACACAGCCTGCAAGCCTTCGTCGCCGCCGTCACCATCGCGAGCCTGCTCGGTGCTGCGCAGACCGGCGTGCCCTATACCTATGTGATCGTCGGCTGGTTCAGCGCGCGGCGCGGCCTTGCGCTCGGCATCATGCTCTCCTTCGTCGGGCTCGGAATCGCCACGGTTCCGCCGGCACTTGCCTTCATCATTTCGCTCTGGGGATGGCGGTTCGCCTTCGTGGCGGCCGGCATCGCGGCAATGGCGATCACGCTGCCCGTCGCCTTCTTCGTCATCCGCGATCCGCCGGCGGCAAGCAAGGCTGCGCGCGGCGAGGGGCATGACGTGCCGCAGGCGCTGAGGACATCGAGTTTCTGGCTGATGCTGGCGGCCTTCTTCCTCAATTATTTCGCGGCTGCCGCGGGTTCGATCTCGCTGCCGGTGCAACTCGCCGATCGTGGTGCGGCGCCGGCGCAAGCGGCCTTCGTGATGAGCATGGTGGGGCTCTCCTTCATCGTCATGCGCCTCGGCTTCGGGGCGCTGCTCGACAGGTTTCCACCGGTGCCGCTGACGGCGCTCGCCTTTCTCGCACCCGTTGCCGGCCATCTGATCCTTCTGAATTCGGAGGGGCAGGCGGCGGCCTATGTCAGTGCCGTGTTCTTCGGCCTCGCCACCGGGGCGGAGGGCGATGCGATCGGTTTCCTGCTGGCGCGACGGTTCGGCATGCGCAGCTTCGGCAAGCTTTTCGGCATCAACTACATGGCGCTGACAATGGGGGCCGGCCTCGGCCCGGCCATGCTGCATTTCCTGGCCCAGGGAGGGACGCGCTACGATGAGGCGCTGACGGTCTTTGCCTGTATCGGGGCGATTGCGCCGCTTCTGCTGATGCTCGATCGCGGCATACGCTCACCCGAGCGCGTCGGGGCGTGACAGGCCCTGATGCGGCTGGCCGGCGAGGCGGTGTCCGTCGCTTGCGGCCGGCAGTGCATCGAGGAGCAGGCGGGCGCGGAGGAGGTCGCTGGTCTCGCAACCGTCGGCGAAGCGCCGATGGATGGGCGCCAGCAGATCGCTTGCCCTTGCGCCGTGCCCCTGCCAGAACCACTCCTCGGCAAGCGTCGTCGCGATGCGCAGTTCCCATGAGAGAGCACCTTGCCTGTGCGCGAGATCGAGCGCCTGCAGATAGAGCGCTTCGCGGTCCTCTACCGTGCGTGCCGGGCTTTCGCGGCGCAGGAGATCGGCCTTGATGCGCAAGAGCTCCGGCATGCACCAGAATTCGCCTGTCGAGGCGGCGCGCGCGATGGCCGTTTCGATGGTCGCAAGCCCCGCCGAGGCATCGCCGTGTTCGCCAAGCCCGGCCGCATAAATGCCTGCGTAAAAGGGGCAGCGCATGCGGAAGCCCACCTCATCCAGCTCGTCGAGCGCACCCTTCATCAGGGCAAGCCCCGTGGAATTGCCGCCCTGCAGCAGCCAGTCGGCACGCAGGCAGCGGCCCATGGCCATCCAGATCGTCATGGCATGTTCGGCCATGTGCAGCTCGATGGTGGCGAGCATGGACTCGGCGCCCGCGAGGTCTCCGGTCCAGAGCGCGATGGGGCAGGTGGTGTGGATGAGGGCATTGCAGAGCGCCAGCGCGTGCTGGGCGGCGCGCGCCTCCTGCAGCTGGCGTTCGGCCATGGCGACGGCCTTTTCCGGATGGCCCTGCAGCCAGAGCACATTGGCGAGCGTGCCGCGGGCAGCCGAGCGCGGGTCGAGCTGGAAGCGGGCGATATCCGAACGTGTCACCGGCGGCACGTAACGGGCGATCATGCGTTCGAAATGACGGCGGGCCTTGCTGAGTTCGCCGAGATAGCGCAGCGCCGTTCCCGTCTGCCGCTCGACATTGGTGCGGGCGGCCAGATCGCCGATGCTCTCGGCGAGCTTTCTGATCCTTTCGGCGGTCGAGAGCGTCGTGCGGTGGTCGCCGGTCCAGGTGGCGTAGTCGCAGAGGCCCCAGAGGCAGCTCATCTGGCTTTCGACATCGCCGAGCGCTTCGGCGCAATCGAGCGCCATGGTCCAGGCGGCCTTCACCTCCGGAAGCGGCCCGCAGGTGTGAAAGAGCGCCGTGCCGAGCGCCAGATGCAGCTTCATCTCGTCGCGCAGGCTTCTGTGACCGGCAAGGGATTTGCCGAGCGCGCCCTCGACGCGGACGCGGCATTCCTCGACCAGCGACAGATGTTCCCAGAAGGGAATTGCGGCGACCGTCAGCGCCACGGCGAGCGCGGTGGTGCGGCTGCCGGAAAAGGCCCAGCCGAGCGCCAGACGGATATCATCGACCTTGCTGCCATATTCGGCCAGCCACTGCGCCGTCGGGCGGATCTTCCACTCGGCCTCGGCGCGTTCGGCAAGCGCCAGGAGATGTTCGGCATGGCGCTGGCGCAAAGCCTCGTGCTCGCCGCTCTCCGCCAGTTTCTGCAGGGCGTAGCGGCGCGTCATGTCGAGCAGCCGGTATTGCGTGCCGAGTTCGCCGCGCTCGATGGCGATCAGCGATTTGGCGACGAGATTTGCGACGCCATGCATGCACTGCGCCCGCGCATGGCCCTTGTCGACCGCGACGGCGCACGCCGATTCCAGGCTGAAGGCGCCGGCGAAAACCGAGAGCCGGCGCAGGAGCATGCGTTCGGGCTCGGCCAGCAGCCCGTAGCTCCAGTCGAGCGTTGCGGCGAGCGTATGGTGGCGGTCCGGGCCGGAGCGCAGGCTGCACAGATGCGACTGTTCGGCGAGAAGTTCGAGCAGCTCACCGGCGCTGAAGGCATCGAGCCGGGGCGCGGTGAGTTCGATCGCCAGCGCCAGCCCATCCAGCTTGCGGCAGATTTCGGCAACGATAGGCGCGTCGGCATCCCCGAGTTCGAAACCGGCAAAGCTCTTGGCGGCGCGCTCGACGAAAAGCTCGACGGCCGGGAAGGTCAGCGCCTCGGCGGCGGAGAGCGCGATGCCCTGCGGCGGCGTTTCGAGCGGCGGCAGGCGGTAGAGCTGTTCAGCCGAGATCCGCAGCGGCTCGCGGCTGGTTGCGAGAATGCGCAGCCTTGGTGCTGCGGCAAGCAGCATTTCGGTGCAGGCAGCGGCCACCTCGATCACATGCTCGCAATTGTCGAGGATCAGCGTCAGTTCGCGATCGGCGGCAAAGGCGGCAAGGGCCGCCTCGATATTGGCCGAATGCACCCTGAGCCCCAGCGCCGCAGCAATCGAGGTCGGCACGAGCGCCGCCTCGCTGACCCGTGCCAGATCGACGAACCAGACGCCGTGTTCACAGGCGCCTGTCAGTTCATCGGCGGCAGCAAGCGCCAACCGGGTCTTGCCGATGCCGCCGGGACCGACGATCGTCACAAGGCGGGAATGGGCGAGGACATCCAGCGCCGTCTTCACCGCATCGCTTCTGCCCACCAGCCGGGTCGTGGAGACCGGCAGGTTATGGGCACGCGGCGGCATGGCTGCGGCAGGCACCACCTTTTCCCCATCCCAGGAGACCTGCACCGGCGAGACGAAGCGATAGCCGCGGCCGCTCACCGTCGCGATATAGCTGATATCGGTGGCGGCATCGCCGAGCGCGCGGCGTATGGCCGAGACCGTGACCTTGAGATTGCTTTCCTCGACAAAGGTTTCCGGCCAGGCGCGCGAGACGAGTTCGCTCTTGCCCAGGATTTCGCCGGGGCGTTCCACCAGGGCCGCCAGGATCTCCAGCGCACGGCTGCCGAGGCGCACCGGCCGCTCGTTTTTCACCAGCGACTGCCGCTCAGGAGTGAGGATGTACGGCCCGAAGGAATAGGAACGCAAGGTCGAAGCTCCAGACACCAAGGCCCTGACGGGTCTCCATGCCGCGATGATAACCGCCGCAAGGCGCAAAAACCATGGCCCCGGATTCTGATCCGGCTGCCTTCCGGCGCCGCGCCGTGGAGCCCGAAAGGATTGGCCGGTTTTGACGGGAGAAACGCGATGAACCGCACCGGCGCAGCCTGCAGGCATGGAGGAGGGATGCGGGAGCGCTGCGGCAGCTGGGCCAAGAAAAAGCCCGGCGGGGTTTTCCGGGCTGGAGGTGGTTTTTGGCGGGTGCGGCGGGTCGTTTCCTCCGCGCCTCTTATGCGGCCTGTTTCCCCTCTGGCCGTTCCGAAACGATCGATCATTGGCGATTGAGATCAGAGATGGTGCTTGCTCGAAAATTGAGAAGGGGGCAGAGCCCGGGCAGCATGATCAAATTCATGGGAACAATGTCTGCGATCGTCGGTTCCTTAACTACCAGCAACTGATCCCATCAGGAGAATACCGATGCGCACGAAAATTGTCGCAGTAACGCTGCTCGCCCTTGGCATGGCCACATCGGCCTTCGCCCAATCCAACCCCGCCCCGACAGGCGCCACCATGGACAAGAACACCACTGATTCCGGCGGCGGCGCCGGCGTCAAAGCCAAGAAGCCTGTCGCAACGGACAAGATGAAGACCGGCAGCACGAAAATGGGCAGCATGAAGTCGAGCAAGGTTCACTGCCCTGACCCTGCAAGCAGCAGCGGCACCGGTCCCGGCAAGCTGCAGACCCAGGGCGGCACCAGCAATGCAACGCCGATGGACGAGGCCTGCGCAGCGCACAACAACTGATCCCACAAAGCCTGATACGGCGCGGGTCGAGAAGATGCCCGGTCATCATGAGGTGGTCGGGCGTTTTCGTGTCGGATGGGGTGATTAGGCGAGCAGCATCGCAGGCGGTTGAAGGGCAGGTGGACGCCGGCGTTTTAGCGCTCCTATGCCAGGTGATTGCTCCGCAGAAGGAAGTGCGGCGCCAAATCCCAAAGCCGATGGCAACGCGCAAATATCCCGCTATGCTCCCCCAACCACCGAAGCAGGAGCATACCGCGCGTGCCGCATATCTACATCGTCACCGATTGCGAATTCGACGGCCCGATACCGGGCACCCATTCGATGCTGTCCTTCGCCTCCGTCGCGGTTTCCGAGACCGGCCAGATGCTCGGTGAATTCGAGGCCGTGCTGCAGCCGCTCGAGGGCGCGGGGCGCGACCCCGTCACCACGGCCTTCTGGCAGGCCCATCCGCAGGCCTACGCGGCCGCGACTGAAAATCCCGAGCCTGCCGCCGAGGTCATGGCCCGTTTTACCGCCTGGGTGAAGGCCTTCCGGGCCGAGCCGATCTTTGCCGCCCATCCCGTGGCGCTCGACGCTCCCTGGATCGATCATTACCTGAAGCGCTTCACCGGCCGGCCGCTGTTCGAAGGGCCGTGGATCGCCGACCGCCTGTTTCGCCATCCGCCGCTCTGCATCATGTCGCTGGTGGCGGGCGCGACGGGGCGCAGCCCCTGGGAATGCGATATCGCCCATTATCCGCGCGAGTGGCTGGGCAATGTGCCCCACACGCACCGCGCCATCGACGACGCGCGCGGCTATGCCAATCTCCTGCATTTCTTCCTGACCCGGCGCGAGCCCGGCGGCGGCTACCGGCCGCTTCTGTCTTAAGCCCAGCTCTAGGTCAGCCGTATCAAGCCGGCCTCCGTCGGCCTGAAACCGCAGGCGCGGTAGAAGCCCTGAAGATGCGGCTCGAAATCGACATGCAGCCATTCCGCCCCGCGCTCCCGGGCAACCCGCACCGCCTCCACCACAAGCGCGGTCGCGATACCCTGCCGGCGCAGATCCGGATGCACCGTGGTATCGAGGAGAAAGGCATGGATGCCGCCATCCCAAGCGACATTGACGAAGCCGATCAGCCGCCCGTCATGATAAGCGCCGAGATGAGCAAGGCTGCGCGACAGGATAGGGGTGAAATCCGGCGCCTCAGCACCATCCCAGGCAGCCGGCCAGAGGGCGGCGAATTCTTCAGGCGAGGGGAAAGGGTCGATGCGGATGTCTGGCAATGGGCTGCTTCCGGTGCTGTTGGAATCCGGATTGCCCAAAACCGTCAATTTGGGCAATCCGCAGTGCCAGGTTTATTTCGGCTTTCGACGCAGCGTGCACACATCAGACAGCGAAATTGCTGCACGTGCCACGGCGGTGCTGCAGGCCCAACTGAACACGAGAGTTAAAAGCACGGGATCGAGACCGTCCAGAAATGCTTTGAGATCCGAGCCGTGCTCGAGCACGCCATAAAAAAGATAGGCTACGCTCACCAACGTCCAGATATTCCATGACAAGTCGAATGGCAATTTGAAGAACTTACGCTGGGCTTCATTTCGCCACGTATACAAAAAGGAAAATATGATACCGGCGGCCACGAGCAAAAAAAACGGGGCGGCCGCGCCGAATAGTGCGGAGGACGAAGCCGCGAAGATTGCAACGGTGCCTAAAACGGGAAGAATAAACGCGAGGACAGCAGCCCAAAGTGGGATCGAAGGGCTGTTTTTAGACGAATCCAAAGTCACAGGGTGGTTCAATAAAGTCATTGCTCTTCTCATTTAAAGTTTCATGGCCGCGACAGCGGCGAGACCAGCATTAGTTGTAAAAAATTCAAATAATCCAAATCTGATCGTAGGCATTTTATGGATTTGTTGCGAACCGGAGCATTTGACGGCGGGCGTCGCTGCGCGCGCGAGGGGCTCCTTGTCGGCTACCCGGTCAGTCCGCGGCCGGCGAGCACGGTTTTCGCCGCCGTCACGCCCCATTCCTCATCGAGGTCCTGTCCCGCAAGTTCGGCTTCGGTCACAGCGGTCACGCGGATCAGCGGCACGGCACCGAAAGGCAGGCCCTCGATGCGACCGTTATCGCGGCTCAGCATGATGCGCTGAAACGGCTGGTAATCCTCCGTCAGCCGGCAGAAGAGAATGGCGCCGTGACGCTCCACATCACGAGCCACCCGATGGCCATCGGCCACGAGATCGCCGATGCTGATCAGCAGGTTGCCCCAGCTGTCGATGCCCTCGGCATCCAGCGCGCTATCGTCAAATTCCATGAAGAGCTCGCATTCCACGCCGTTCTCCGGCTCGGATATGCCCGCCCAGGGCGTGGAAAGCCCGTCGGTGGCGAGCAGCAGCACCGCGCCGCCATCGTTGCCGCGGCCGCGGATCGAAAGCACCCGGCGATGCGGGCCGAACCATTTCGTCTGGTTGTAGCTGTTGGGCGTCCCGCGCTCGGCGGCAAAGGCGTCATCGAGCGCGCCGCGGGCCTGCCAGAAGGCGCGCCGCACCGATGCCGCCGCCTCGTAGACGGGATCATCGACCCCGCGCGGCGCGATCGACGGGTCGAAGCTGGTCTCGATCGTCACTTGAGCGCGCATGAAGGGAATTTTCGGCTTCTTCCAGCGGATCACCACCTTGTTGAAACCGGGGCCATTGCCACCGTCAGCCGCGCCGGCCTCCAGCTTCTCGACGATATCGGCGATGCGGCTCAGGCTATCCGGCCTGCTTTCCTCCACGTGGCCGCCGTGCGCATCGCGAAAGCCGCCCGTGCGGGAGGAATGCCCGGCCTGCATGGTGGTTGCGTCCCATTCTCCACTGACGGCGCCCGCCGGCGGTTTGGCGAGAAGCTGGGACAGTTCCCGCATCGCATCATCGGTCGTATAGGCCGCCATGTCGCCGCTCCAAGTGTTGATGCTGCGCCCGCGAATGCGGGGCAGGGTGGAGGTAGGGCGGGAGTGGTGGAGGGCAATGACGTGTGGGTGGTTGAGTTTGGTGAGGAGGACGTGAGCGAAAGGCGAGCGATATCGCCGCGGGACGATATCCTGATGGTTCCCCACACGCTTTTGCAACGACAGTGGATTCTCACCCTTTGCCGGTAGCCCTATCAATCAATTCGGTAAAGTTCGGCGGTTCAACGCTTTCTGAAGCGCTGCCCGGCAACGGTCTGAACAGAGCATTGAGAACAAGCGCTCTATCTGCTTTCGTGGCACCGTCTTGCTCAATCAAACGGAAGTAGGTGTCCATCATGGTATGACGTTGACTGGCGTCATCCATCAATATGAGGCACCGCATATTAAAGCGGACGAGCAGTTTCACCGTCCAAAAATATAATGCGATCGGCAGGGAAATAACGATCAGTCGGCTAATCGTGACCAGTGTGAGTTGTGCTCCATCTAAATTTTGTGGAAGACCCTTGACGGTTACTTCCCCCACACGCTCCAGCGCGGAAATGACAGCATCTATATTGCATAGGGCGATTGTAGGGATGGCGAGAAGAAACGCGCCAATCGCGATGGCCGATAGGACAAACGCTTTCAGGTTCGACTTTGCTCGATCGTCCCAAAGCTTGCGGGTAGAGTCGATATTGAGAGCTTCGTACGCGGCGGTTCTAAAAGCGTTGAGATTTTCTTGATTCGTTGAGAGTTCGCTATCGATCTCGCGTGCCTTTGAATCAATTTGGCGAACAAAGCTGGCAGCAACATCATAATTTTCTTGATAAGACGCGATCGCCGAATTCATCTTTGTCTGAGAATCTGTGATCTCACTGGTAAGTGCGTTCTGGCGTTCTTGTAGTTGTATATAGCCGCTCCTGATCGAGTTTTGCCTGTTCTGCTCCTCGATAATGAGTTTCGAAGACTGCTCTCGAAAGTCGCGAACGCTGCTTTCGATCGATCGGGTTGCGTCATTTTTGAGATCTGCAAAAGTATGCCAACCCGCATAGCTCGCCATTTCGGCTTCGACCGCTACGCGAAAACTAGAATCCTGTATCCGCGGAAAATTCCGTCCCGTAAGGCGAGTTTCGTAGAGAACGCTTGCTGCAACAGCTAGCGCGACTGGATGCCGCTCCCCTCCGGTGGTCCCAATGATCCCTTCGATCGCGGAAACGAAACGGTTCAACCCCTCGTCGGAAAGCATCGGGAACGACTGGTCCATCGAAATTGCTTCTCCTAAGGTGAGAAGGCCAGTCCGATTACTTTCCTCTGACGCTGTCTTTTCAAGAAGCAGTACGAGTTCGATAAAAGTATTTTCGCCAAAGTAATGTCGGGTGAACCTATCGCAATATCCTATCAAAGCGCTCCAGAGCTTGGCCTGTTCGGCTGGCTCGTAAAAGCGTAGGGACTCGGCATCAAACGGAAGGCGCAGTATTTCAAACACCCGGTATTCCACCTCAGCTCCTTATCGCACTATTTGCTATTTTAGAGCGCATTATGGTTGCAGACGTACTCCGCGCAAGTGGGGCTTAAACGTGACTATTTTTTCTTTGATTTGGCTTCGAGTGCGTCTGCGAATTCAGCCGGGGAGGCTCATCGTGCTCAAACTGATCGATGCCTGCCTGACGGCGGAACCAAGATTTTCGCGTTACTTACCACAGTAGCGGAAGATCGGGTTAGAGCGGCATCGCTCGCCGGGTTCCAAACGCCCGATCGTGTCAGGCGTTGATAGACGTCAAAAGAAACGCCTTTATTACCGCCCCGGCCGCCCGGTCTTGCCCTTCGTCCGGCCCTTGCGCTTCTGATCGACCGGGTCCTCATAGCTCCCGACACCCGTCTTGCCGCGCACCAGCGGCCTGATACCGTCATCGCGCTCCGGCTGGCCCTCCAGCAGCGGCGAAAACCGGTTCGTGCCCTTGGCGGCGTCCGGCTTCTCCGGCACATGCCCGGTCACAGGCTTTTCCGTCCTGCCCACAGTCATCTCGTCCAGCGTGTTGCGGCGGAAGAGGGTCTTGTCGGCGGGGACGGGGCGGGCGTTGCGGCCGCCCATTTCGTCCAGTTCGGGTTTGGCGAAGTAGGAGGGTGAGGTGGGTGTGGCCCCCTCATCCGCCCTGCCGGGCACCTTCCCCCCGCTGGGGGGAAGGGACTCGCTGGTGGCCTTGGCGTTGCGGCGGATGCCTTCCATGGCCTTGGCTTCCTCGCGGGCGAGCGGGTCGTCCATGGCGGCGAGTTCCACCGCCTTGAGGCGTTTGATCTCATCGCGCAGGCGGGCGGCCTTTTCGAAGTCGAGGTCGGCGGCGGCGTCGCGCATGGACTTTTCCAGCGCGTTGAGATGGGCCTGCAGGTTGTTGCCGACGAGGTTGCCGCCATCGGCGAAGCCCTTGCCGGAGGCGCCTGAAATGTCGGCGCGCACGTGGTCGCGCTCGTAGACGGAGTCGAGGATATCGGAGATCTTGGCCTTGACGCTTTCGGGCGTGATGCCGTGCTCCTCGTTATAGGCCACCTGCTTTTCGCGGCGACGGGCCGTCTCGTCCATGGCGCGCTGCATGGAGCCGGTAATGTTGTCGGCATAGAGGATGACCTTGCCGTCGACGTTACGCGCTGCACGACCGATGGTCTGGATCAGCGAGGTCTCGGAGCGCAGGAAGCCTTCCTTGTCGGCATCGAGAATGGCGACGAAGCCGCATTCGGGAATATCCAGGCCCTCGCGCAGCAGGTTGATGCCGACGAGCACGTCGAATGCGCCGAGGCGCAGGTCGCGGATGATCTCGATACGCTCCAGCGTGTCGATATCGGAGTGCATGTAGCGCACGCGCACGCCCTGTTCATGCAGATATTCGGTCAGGTCTTCGGCCATGCGCTTGGTCAGCACGGTGCAGAGGGTGCGATAGCCCTTGGCGGCCGTCTCGCGGATTTCGCCGAGCACGTCGTCCACCTGGCTGCGGGCGGAACGCACCTCGACGGGCGGATCGATGAGGCCGGTGGGGCGGATGACCTGTTCGGCGAAGACGCCGCCGGCCTGTTCCATTTCCCAGCCGCCGGGGGTTGCCGACACGGCGACCGTATCCGGGCGCATGGCATCCCATTCCTCGAAGCGCAGCGGGCGGTTATCCATGCAGGATGGCAGGCGGAAGCCATATTCGGCCAGCGTCGCCTTGCGCCTGAAGTCGCCCCGGTACATGCCGCCGATCTGCGGAATGGTGACATGGCTTTCGTCGATGAAGACGATGGCATTGTCTGGCACATATTCGAACAGCGTCGGTGGCGGGTCGCCGGGGTCGCGGCCGGTGAGGTAACGCGAATAGTTCTCGATGCCCTGGCAGGAGCCGGTGGCTTCCAGCATCTCGATATCGTAGCGGGTGCGCTGCTCCAGGCGCTGCGCCTCCAGCAGGCGGCCGGCCTTTTCCAGCTCCACAAGGCGGCCCTTCAGCTCTTCCTTGATGGATTTGATGGCGGCATTCAGCGTCGGGCGCGGCGTCACATAGTGCGAATTGGCGTAGATCTTCACCGATTTCAGGTCGCCGGTCTTCTGGCCGGTCAACGGGTCGAACTCGGTGATGGCGTCGATCTCGTCTCCGAACATGCTGATGCGCCAGGCCGCGTCTTCCAGGTGGGCCGGGAAGATCTCGATCGTGTCGCCGCGCACGCGGAAGGAGCCGCGCTGGAAATCCATGTCGCGGCGCTTGTATTGCTGGGCCACGAGATCGGCCAGCAGCTGGCGCTGGTCCAGCCGGTCGCCGACATTCATCTGGAAGGTCATGGCCGTATAGGTTTCGACCGAGCCGATACCGTAGATGCAGGAGACGGAGGCGACGATGATGCAATCGTCGCGTTCGAGCAGAGAGCGCGTCGCCGAGTGGCGCATGCGGTCGATCTGCTCGTTGATGGAGCTTTCCTTCTCGATATAGGTGTCGGAGCGCGGCACATAGGCCTCCGGCTGGTAATAATCGTAGTAGGAAACGAAATATTCCACCGCATTGTCGGGGAAGAAATTCTTGAATTCGGAATAGAGCTGGGCGGCCAGCGTCTTGTTCGGCGCCAGGATCAGCGCCGGGCGCTGCGTTTCCTCGATCACCTTGGCCATGGTGAAGGTCTTGCCGGAGCCGGTGACGCCGAGCAGAACCTGGCTGCGTTCGCCCGTTTCCAGCCCGCCCACAAGATCGCGGATCGCCGTCGGCTGGTCGCCGGCGGGGCTGTATTCCGAGGCCATGCGGATGCTGATGCCGCCTTCGGATTTATCCGGCCGGGCAGGGCGGTGCGGCGTCCAGATCTTGCCGTTCTTGTGCAGCGGGTTGCCGCTTTCGATCAGCTTGGAGAGCGCCTCGACGGTCGCGGTGACGCCGCCATTGGCGAGACTGCCAGCATCTTCCAGCGAGATATCGAGACCGGCGACCGGGTTCAGGCCGGCCGCGGCGCGGGTCTTCGGGTCGCTCGAACCGCCGATGGAAACGCCGCGCGCCGTCTTGCTGACGGTGGCCTTCTTGTTGACGCTGACGGCCTCCGTATGCTTGCGCGCCTCGTTCTCCACCTTCTTGCGGTGCTTGCCCGCCTTGGAGGCGATTTCGCGCTGGCTTTCGACGCCTGCCTGCTCGGCATCGGCTTCGAGCTGCTTCACCCAGTCGGCGACACTGCCGCTGAGCGGGGCGCCTTCAAAGGACGATTGGGGAGCTTCCTCGAAACCATTCGAGGCGGGGGATTTCTTCGGAGATTTTGCCATGCGCGGAATATGGCTGCTGTCATGCGGAAATGGAAGGGGTTGAGAGTACAAAAGGGAAACGAATGAATCGTTCGGGATTTTGGAATAGTGGGGTGGCGTCTCTTAACGGCGCCGACCTCGTTTTGGGCAGGGGCGCTAACCCAAGCTCCCTCATTCCTGTGCTTGTCACAGGAATCCAGCCACCGCGTGTCCACGCGGTGAATAACTCACCATCGCACCGCGGGAAAAAGACGCATTTCACAAAAGTGCCCTGCGCGTGCTAGCAGGAACGAAACACCAGCCGCGACTGCGAGGCGCGATGTCTGACAAGATCATGGACCGCATCGATCTTCCCGACGGCGAGGGAAGCATTCTGCTTTACGACTACATGCTTGAGGAGGTGAAGGACGGCCGGAATCTCATAAGGGTCGATGCGAGCGGGCGTATCGTCTGGAAGGCCATCCTCCCGCCCGTCTCCGCCTTGGATTGCTTCGTCGCCGTGGACCTGCGAGGCGGAAAACTCACAGCCAATACACATAGTTGCTACCTTGTCGCCGTCGATATCGAGAATGGTCACTCGACGGTGCTCACCTTTACGAAGTGAGAATAGGCAGAAGCAACCGACTTGATTTTATATCTTTAAATATATATTTTGAGGCAATAGATGACATATAGGGTGCAATTCCATCCCGATTTTATTCCTGAATGGAAAGAGCTCGAAATGGGATTGAAAGAACTGGTCGGTGAAGTGCTTGACCATCTGGAAGATGACGGCCCGTTTCTGGGGCGTCCGGAGGTTGATACGCTCTCGGGTTCCGCTCATGCGAATATGAAAGAGATCAGGGTCAGGTTTGCAAGACAGGTATGGCGATTTGCTTTCGCCTTCGACCCCACGCAGAGCGCCATTGTCCTTTGTGGCGGCGACAAGCAGGGCATGAGCGAGGCACTGTTTTACAAGCAGCTGATCAACAAGGCCGATATGCGTTTTGCATCCTGGCTGAAGGGAAAGAACAATGACTGACTGGAAGACTTTACGCGAGGAACTTCCCGAGGATGTTCGCGTCCGGCTCGATGTGAAACGTCAGGAGCGTCGTCTAGGCAGGGCGCTGGCGGAAGTGCGCAAGGCGATGCAGGCAACACAGCAGGAGGTTGCCGCTCGCGCCGGAATGACGCAGAATACCGTCTCGAAGATCGAGAGCGCTGACGATGTCCTTCTGTCCTCGATCGTGCGGTATATGCATTCTATCGGGGGCGGCGTCGAGCTTGTCCTGAAAACGCCTGATGGCAAGGCCAGGCGTGTTGATTTCGATCCCGAGATTTATGTGAAGCAGACGGCGTAGCACGCCTATCCACTCTCACTCCTGTGCTTGTGACAGGCATGCACAGGAATGAGGAGAGAGCCGGAACCGCTCCACCCATCACGCCGAGCGCTGATCCGCCGGCCCCTCGGCCCGCGCCAGGTTCAGCGCACTGTTGATCAGCCCGATATGGCTGAACGCCTGCGGAAAATTCCCCAGCATGCGCTTTGACCCCGGATCATATTCCTCGGCCAACAGCCCGACATCGTTGCAAATCGCCAGCAGCCGCTCGAACAGCTGCAGCGCATCCTCCTGCCGCCCGATCATGTAGTAGGCGTCGACGAGCCAGAAGCTGCAGGCGAGGAAGGCGCCTTCGCCGGGCGGAAGGCCGTCATCCACTTCCTGCGTCTCGTAGCGCAGGAGCAGGCCGTCGCGCAGCAGCTTGCGCTCCACCGCCTCGACGGTCGCCACATAGCGCGGATCGTCTGGCGCGATGAAGCCGACCATGCCGAGATGCAGCAGGCTCGCATCCATCGCGCTCGAGCCATAGGCCTGGGTGAAGCAGCCGAGTTCGGCGTTGAAGGCCTTTTCGCAGACCTCGGCATGCATGCGATCGGCGATCGCGCGCCAGCGGGCGGCTTCTTCTGGCTCGCCGTCCGCCTCGGCGATCTGGACGGCGCGGTCGAAGGCCACCCAGGCCATGACCTTGGAATAGGTGAAATGCTGGCGCTCGCCGCGCACTTCCCATATGCCCTCGTCGGGCTGCACCCAGACCTTTTCCAGGAAGGGCAGGATGGCGATGGCCAGTTCGCGGCCGCGGTGATGCGGCGGCAGGCCGCCCTTGCGGGCCTGCAGCAAGGCATCTGCCACCTCGCCATAGACATCGAGCTGCACCTGCTCGGCGGCGGCATTGCCGATGCGCACCGGCGCGGAGCCTTCGTAGCCCTTCAGCCAGGGCACCTGCCATTCCAGCAGGTTGCGCTCGCCGGCGACGCCATACATGATCTGCATCTGTGCCGGCGCACCGGCAACGGCGCGCAGCAGCCAGCTGCGCCAGGCGCTCGCCTCCTCGTAATAGCCGAGCTTCATCAGGGCGAGCAGGGTCAGCGTCGCGTCGCGCAGCCAGCAATAGCGGTAATCCCAGTTGCGCGGGCCGCCGATCTTTTCCGGCAGGGAGGTCGTGGCCGCCGCGACGATGCCGCCCGTCGGCATGTAGGTGAGCGCCTTCAGCGTGATGAGAGAGCGCTTCACCTGCTCCGTCCACTTGCCCACCTTGGGGCATTTCGCGGCAAAGGACTGCCAGAATTCCTCGGTATCCGGCAGTGCATATTCCACCTGCCGCTGGGCCGGCTGCGGCAGGTGCGAGGGGGACCAGGTCAGCGTGAAGATCTGCTGTTCGCCGGCCGCGACCTCAAAAGAGCCGACCGTGCTCAGCCCGCGGCCTTCCAGCGGCACGGCGCAGTTCAGCGTCAGCCTGTCCGGGCCGGCAATGGCGGTGATGCCGCCATCCTCGCCATGCGTGACCCAGGGAACGGTGCGGCCGTAATCGAAGCGGAGATTGAGCTCCATGTCGAAGGCGACGGTGCAGCTCTTGCCCTCGACGATGCGCATCAGATCGCTGGTGCCATCGCGCAACGGCATGAAGTCGGTGACGACAGCGGTGCCGGTCTCGGTCTGGAATTCGGTTTCGAGAATGAGCGTGTCTTCGCGGTAGCGGCGGGTGGTGGTGTATTTGCCGCCCGAAGGCGCGAGCGACCAGAAGCCATTCTCCTCCGTGCCGAGCAGGGCGGCGAAACAGGCGGGAGAGTCGAAGCGCGGAAAACACAGCCAGTCTATCGAGCCGTTTCTGGAGACGAGTGCTGCGGTCTCGCAATCGCCGATAAGCGCGTAATCCTCGATGAGTGCCGTCACCATAACCTCCTCAGCATGTCAGCCGGGGTTTAGGTAGGGCTTGTACGCGGAGGTCAACCGTGGGAACGGTGCGTCAGTTGCCTGCCGCTGTCATCTCCACCAGCCTCCGATACCGCGGGTGGTCGCGGATCGTGTCGAGGTCCGGATCGCTGGTCCACCAGTGGCGGTGCACGGAGGCGATTGGAAGGACCTTTTCCAGGAGGTCGAGCGCTGCTTCCTGGTCTCCCATGTTCAGATAGGCGCAGGCGATATTGTACATGGCGTTGAGATCATCGGGGTCGATGGCAAGCGTGCGCGCCGCCCATTCCCTGGCGCGGTCGCATTCGCCGAGATAGGCCAGCATCAAGGCTCCGAGCTGGGCAGGGCTCGAATTCTCGGGATGCTGGCTGAGTTCGCGTTCGGCCCGCTCAAGGCCCAGCCGACCGGCCCGCTGCATGTCGGCCCGGCGGCCAAGCTTGAGATAGATGCAGGCCAGGAGCGCGGCGGAGCGGTAATCGTCGAACCGCAGCTGCGTGGCGCGTTCGAACAGGGTGGCGGCTTGTTCGAAATCGCCATTTTCGAAGAAGAAGCGCGCGAAGAAATAGTTTGCCTCATGCAGATCGGGATCGAGCGTCAGCGCCAGCTCGAATTCGGCGGCGGCTTCATCGCGCTGCCCGCCATATTGCAGGGCGAGGCCGCGCGAGGCATGGGCGTCGGCGAGATCGGGATCGAGTTCCAGCGCCCTGGCGCTCGTCGCGAGGATGCCATCGATCGAGATATCGGCATATTGCCAGGAATGGAGAACGGAATCGCAGAGCGCGATGCCGGCATAGGCGCGCGCATAATCAGGGTCGATCTCGGCCGCCTTCGAGAACATGCGCCGCGCCAGCAGCATGTAGGATCTCGAGCACATGTGCAGGAACTGCCGGCCCCGGAGGTAATAGGTGTAGGCCTTGACATCCTCCGTCGGCGTGGCGTCGATCGCCGCTTTCTCATCCGGCAGCAGCCTGACCTTCAGCTGCTCGATGATGGCGTGGGCGATCTCGTCCTGTATGGCGAAGATATCGGTCAGTTCGCGGTCGTAGCGCTCCGCCCAGAGATGGCTGCCATCCTGGCCGTCGACGAGCTGCCCGGTGATGCGGACGCGGGCGCCGGCCTTGCGCACGCTGCCTTCCAGCAGGAAGCCGACGCCGAGTTCCCGGGCTACCTGCTCGATCTTCACGGCCCGGCCCTTATAGGTGAAGCTCGTGTTGCGGGCGATGACATGCAGGCCGGAGATTTTCGCGAGGTCGGTGATGATGTCTTCGGTGATGCCGTCGGAGAAATATTCCTGCTCTGGGTCGCCGCTCATGTTGCTGAAGGGTAGGACGGCGATCGAGATCCTTTTCAGCACTCGCGGCCCGCCGCGGGAAGACATGCCCTCATCGAACTTCACGCGGTAGCAGGCGATCGGCTCGGCAATGTTCTTGACCCGCTGCTCGCCCATCGGCTCGAAGGCAAAGGCGAGCTTGCCGGAAACCTCACTCGAAACCTTGCCCGAAACACAGATGCCGCCGGGCTCGGCAAGGGCCTGCAGGCGGGCGGCGATATTGACGCCCTCGCCATAACGATCCTCGCCCTCGACGATGACCTCGCCGAGATTGATGCCAATCCGTATTTCCAGCGGGGTGCTTTCCGCAGCATCGGCATTGCGCCTGATCATGCCGCGCTGCAGGGCGGCCGCGCATTCCACCGCATCGACGACGCTGCCGAATTCGGCCAGCAATCCATCACCCATCAGTTTGAAGATGCGGCCATTGTGTTGGCGGATTTCCGGCTCCAGCAGCTCCCTGTGATCCGCCCTCAGCCGCTGGAACGTACCGGCCTCATCCTGCTCCATCAGCGCCGAGTAGCCGGCGACATCGGCGGCGAGAATGGCTGCGAGCTTGCGTTCCATGCCGGTCCCCTCGATGAGCATGCTCTCGAGCGGGAGTGTAGCATAGGCGCGAAAGCCAGTCTGCTTCGCTGCAGAGATCGGGGCTGGGCCGGAACATGACGCAGGAGCGGCCGTCGGGTAGGGCTGCCATAGGCAAACGCCCTGCGCAATGCGCCGTCTTCCACCTACAGCAACAGCCGCTCCAGGCTGCCCTGGTCCTTCACGCCATGCTGATAGAAATGCAGGATCTGGATCGCCAGCTCCTCGCGTTCGCCGTCCGTGGCGATATGCCGTGCCGCACAGATATGGTCATAGACGCTCTGGCAAAGAGCGACATCTTCTTCCTGCATCGGCGTCTGACTCGCCGACATTTTCTCTCTTATCATCGACATTCCCTCAAACGTCCCCCCGAACGTTCTAGGGCGCAGATTGTGTTCTTCAACAAAAAGTAGATCACGTCCTCGTGCAGCCCCGTCCGCCCTGGGGATTTCTTCAATGCCTGTTCACGATGTTACGCATGTAATAGCAACAGATCCGCGCTTGCGGTAAAGGAAGGAGAAGGGCCGCCCGGTTCAACAGGTTGGGCAACCCTTCTCCACTGGGTTTGCAGCATCCAGCGTGGAACATTGTAGGCCTGAATAATGGAACCGCAATTTCACTTTTTAAATCGCGGCGAAATTATTTCAGCTGTTGCTTAATAAATACCCGGCGGAGCTTTCCGCCGGGTATTTGTTTAATTTTTGCACAGTTAAAACGCAGACTTGGCAGGTTTTTTGACTTGTCAGACCGCCACGGCCATCTGCGCCTCATCCATCTGGGCGAGGCATCTCGCCTGATCGAGTGGCCGGCCGAGTTCCTCATAGCGGGCGGCGGCCTCGGCGAAGGCGGCGACGGCGCGGATTCTGTTGGCCTGGGCCTGGCGCTGGACGCCGCGGGCCTCCCATAGAGCAGCCGCCCAGGGGCCGCCCTGCCACATGCCGGCAATGCGTTCGGCCTCGTTCAGGCGGCGGTCGACCTGGTCGAGATTGCCCGCTTGTGCTAGCGCGATCGCGGATGCCGTGCGCAGGCCCATGGAGCAGGGCTGGCAGGCGCCCGGGGTCAACAGCCGGTCGCCGGTGAGGATGGCTTCGGCGAGCTTTTCCTTGCTGGTGGCGGAACGCACGGCGAGCGCCTGCAGGCGCAAAAGCAGGTGACCTGACAGCCAGGAGGCCTGCGCATCGGCAAATGCCTTCTGGATGAAGCGGGCGGCGCGCCATTTTTGGCCGCGGGCAAGCGCGATCTCGGCCAGCCGCTCCAGCACCAGCACCCGGCCGGATATGGCATTGGCTTCCACATGCAGGCGCTCGGCCTCAACAAGCAGCCGTTCGGCCTCATCGAGATTGCCGGCGCAGCGGGCGATTTCGCCGAGGATGAGGCAGGCGAGGCCGCGGCCGGCCACGGATTTCGCCTCATCGGCAACGCCCATCAGCTCCTGTGCGCTCTCATGGATGAGGCCGTGGCCGCGGGCGTCACACAGGCAGAATTCCGCAAGGCAGAGATGGCCATCGAAGACGGCGGGCACGAAGGCGCTGCGCTTCCTTACCCATTCGGTGAATTCGCTGCGGAAAAGCTCTCGCCACTGGCCCTGCATATGGGCCGTGAGCCCGAGGATGGCGCCGGCTTCGCCGACCTCGCGGCCGAGGCCGGCATCCAGCGCCTCGGCGCGGGTCTGGCGGGCGAGATCGGCAGCCTTTGCGAATTCGCCGCTCTGCAGATGCACGAGCGCCCAGGCAAGGGCGGCACGGATGCGCTCCACCGGGGCTGCCGGCTGCGTGCCCGATAGCGTCAGCGCCCGCTCGTAAAGCTCGATTGCCGGGCGGCTGGGGCCGACGCCGAGCTCGGCGTGCAGCTTTTCGCGCAGTTGGTCGAACTGGCGGATCGCCTCGGTGCGGTTGCCGGCATCGAGCGCTGCCTGCATGAGGGCGCATTGCGCCTCCTCGTCGGTCGGGTCGAGCGCGATCAGCCGGCGCCACAGCTTGCCAGCGCGCAGCGTCTCCACATAGAGCTGCTGCAGGCGCTGGCGGGGTGCGTCCAGCCATTCGAGGAAGCGGTCGTCCGGCAGCAGCGCGCCGCCATAGAGATCGGCCGCGGTCTCGCATTCGGCCGCATCCCTGCTGCGCAGCGCAGCCTTTGCGGCGGTCTCGAACCTGATGACATCGGTGTCGATTTCCACGTCGGGCGAGAAGGCGACGATTTCCCTTACTATGCCGATCGCATCAGGCGCATCCAGCGTCTTGCGGGCGAAATGCAGCGCCTTGCGCAGGTTGGCGCCGGCGGCTTCCGCATCCAGATCCGGCCAGAAGGCCTCCATCGCCTGTTCGCGGTGGATGCGATGCTCGGGCGAGAGCGCCAGCAGCTTGATGATGGCGGCGGCGCGGTCGCGCTTCCAGGCGGCGGCCGGGATTTCGGCACCATCGACGCAGACCGCAAAGCGGCCGAGCAGCTCCAGAGAAATTTTCACATTATGCCCCTGTCAGATCAGGCCCGATCGCGGCCCGGAATGTCTCGAAAATGCCATGTCGAAAAAATGCCCGTGCCGAGGTTTCCGCCCGCCGCAGCGAAAGCTGGCTCGGGGAACGCTGGAGGAACGGCCGGTACGTAATGTCGCCATCGTACATCCGGCGCTGGCGATGGCAACACACCCAAGGCAGCGCAGAGAGGATCAACCCAGATTTCGCGACCCCGGCCAAGGTGCCGGCAAACCAAGAGGACCAAGACCATGTCACTGCGCATCAACGACATCGCCCCCGATTTCACCGCCGAGACCACCGACGGCATGATCAGCTTCCACGAATGGCTGGGCAAGGGCTGGGGCATCCTGTTTTCCCACCCGAAGGACTTTACGCCGGTCTGCACCACGGAGCTCGGCTACATGGCGCGGCTGAAGCCGGAATTCGACAAGCGCGGCGTCAAGATCATTGGCCTCTCGGTCGATCCGGTCGACAGGCATTCCGGCTGGGCGATGGATATTGCCGAGACGCAGGGGATGGCGCCGAACTTCCCGATGATCGGCGATCCCACGCTTGCCGTTTCCAAGCTCTACGACATGCTGCCGGCCGCTTCCGGTGACACATCCGAGGGACGCACGGCCGCCGACAACCAGACGGTGCGCAATGTCTATGTCATCGGCCCGGACAAGAAGATCAAGCTCGTCATCTCCTATCCGATGACGACGGGGCGCAATTTCGACGAGATCCTGCGCGTGATCGACAGCCTGCAACTGACAGCCAAGCATCGCCTGGCAACGCCCGTGAACTGGAAGCCGGGCGACGAGGTGATCATCGCCGGGTCGGTTTCCAACGACGAGGCAAAGCAGCTCTATCCGCAGGGCTGGAAGGAGCCGAAGCCCTATATCCGCATCGTGCCGCAGCCGATCCTGACCTGAAAGATGCTGCCTCCCGTAAGGGAATGAATGCCTTGCCCTCAGGGAAGGTCATCCGAAGAGGCGAGGGCGGGAGCACGCATCCGTCCTCGTCCCATATTCCGCTTTTTTCCATGCGAGCGTATCATCGGCCACGGCATCGGCCCGAAAATCGGATTCGATTTTCGGAAAGCCTGATGCGTAGATTGAAAAGACAGAGCGTCCCTTGTGCCTCCGAACGGATGCACGGCGCCCTGGAGCCGGTATCCGTTCGCTTGGCTAGATCGAGATGAGCACATCACGGAGACGACCATGATTTTCCGACAGCTTTTCGACAGTGTTTCCGGCACCTATACCTATCTCATCGCCTCCAGGCGCGGCGGCGAGGCGCTGATCATCGATCCCGTGCTGGAAAAGGTGGATCGCTACATGCAGCTCGTGCGCGAACTGGACCTGAAGCTGGTCAAGGCGGTCGACACACACCTCCATGCCGACCACATTACCGGCCTCGGCGCGCTGCGCGACCAGACCCATTGCATCACCGTGATGGGCGAGCAGACCAAGGCGGATGTCGTCGCCATGCGCGTTGCCGAAGGCGACCGGGTGACGATCGAGGGCATGAGCCTCGACGTGCTCTACACGCCCGGCCATACGGACGATTCCTATTCCTATCTGATGGGCGACCGCATCTTCACTGGCGACACGCTGCTCATCCGCGGCACCGGCCGCACCGATTTCCAGAACGGCGACCCGCGCGCCCAATATGACTCGATCTTCAACAAGCTCTTGCGCCTGCCCGAGGAAACGCTGCTCTTCCCCGCCCACGACTACAAGGGCGACACGGTCTCCACCATCGGCGAGGAAAAACGCTTCAACCCGCGCCTGCAGGTCAAATCCATCGACGAATATGTCGACCTGATGAACAACCTGCACCTGCCCAACCCCAAGATGATGGACGTCGCCGTGCCCGCCAACATCCACATCGGGCTGCATCAGGAGGAGATTGCAAGGAAGGGATGGGCGGTGAGCGCGCGGGATGCCCTGGGGCTGAGGGGGCGCAACGATGTGGTTATCGTGGACCTGCGCGAACGGAGCGAGCGGGAACGGCATGGGGTGATCCCGGGCGCGCTGCATGCGCCCTATGCGGATCTGCAGGAGAACCTGTCAGAGGGCGGGATGCTGCACGAGCTGGCGGTCGCGACGGGGAAGAGGGTGGTGTTTTACTGTGCGTTCGGGGAGAGGTCGGCGATGGCCGTGCAGGCGGCGCAGGATGCCGGGGTGGGGAGTGCGTGTCATATTGAGGGTGGGATTGATGCGTGGAAGAAAGCTGGAGGGGTGGTTAGGGTCGACTAAGGCCAAAGTGCCTTGATGCTATAAGGACGATTGACATCGACGGAAATTAAATCTCTGCTTTCAGCCCGTGTGTCTGTAGAAACACATTTTTTGTTGCCGATTTCTATTTATTTTTATACTCTCTTTAAAAATATTAATCATCGATCGCATCGTTAATGTCAAAAGAGTCAATGCTGTTGTTTGTTATTCGTGCTTTTATTGTTGATATCAACTCATTTATTTTTTCATTATTTGCATATATTTTGCCTATATATACCGTGTTCTCCGCGACACCGCAAAATTGATCGTCTCCTATAATCGATTCTAAGCATTTATCTATTATTAATTCCGATTTTTTATTTACTGATTTTGAGAATCTAAGGATTATCTCACGATGATTATTTAGTGATGTTTCATAGTTTGGCAACTGTTGCTCAAGGCCGACTGTCCTTGCTTCGTCAATTGAGGCCCTATTTACGTTAATGCCTAGCAATCCACTGGCATAATCTAGAAAACGATGGACGGTATACATGTGGAATCCATCGACGTTAGCCTCTCTTTTAATCTCACCAACTAGCTCTGGTTGTGGTCCCACGGTTTCGCCGGCTACCCGAAGCCACCAATCTTCCTTTTGGTCATCAGTTATGAGAACAACGGGTGGTCCACCGCTTTTCTTAGCAAATTCAATAATTTGCTTCCAGAGTATTAGGTCCCCGTACATCGCTTCATAGCGAACGCCTTGAGCCGAAAAAAACTGATCTTTCTTCTCCTTCTCGTCGCGGTAACCTGGTGGAGTGAGGTGTTTGAACCTTTCCTTCCCCTCCTTGCAGATATCGGAAATGTCCTTCTGACTCGGTGATTTCCCCACGCGTCCATCGAGCAATGCGTCAATTCGATCTCTTATCTCGTCTTTTTCCTTGCTTGATTGCGAGCTCTCTAGGCTCCTCAACTCGGTTTCAAATCGATCAAAAAGCGCCTTGACCTCTTTGAGAAATGGATCAAGGTCGATGTGGGCATGTCGACCGGAGATGTTGAGCTTTTGAAATCCCGTGGCCGTACTTTCATAGGCTTCGTTGAGTTGCCGAATGACTTTGCCGAAGTTTGACCGTTGTTCAGCGATAACCCGCAATCGGTTTCGCTGAAACTCTAATGCCGCTTGAAAAGGCACGTGCACCCGTCCGCCGAGCTTTTCTAAAACTTTGAGAAGATCATCGCGTGATGTTGGCTGATATCGATAGAGGTTGAGAAGAACATTCGCGTCAAGCACGAAAACGCATGTGTCCCATATCTTCTTAAGTTCTTCGTCAGAAGGTGGATAGAATTCGGGAAAATCGGCGCGCATTTTTGATCCTTGCTAGACTTCTTGCTCTACAACATTCGCAAACTACAACAAGCCTTTAAATTGTAGGGTTCTTTCGATCCGACGAGAGATGCTAAATTCTAGCTCGGAATCGGCATCTGCCTAACTAACGTGTGCAGTACTATTCCGTTCTGTCCCGCCGCCAACTATAGATATATGGCTTCTATGGTTCGCCTCCGTGGGGCAGGTTCTTTATTCCGTAGGACGCCCGGGATGCACGCTGCCGAACGGAACAGCCGTTGCAGAAACCGGCTTTCTTACCATTCTTTTTCGACATCACCGACGGCAATGCTGCCTTGTCGAGCAGACCTCTATCCGCGTGACCTCCGTGCAGCCGGGTCCTGTCGAGGCCGAGCTTTATGACCAGATCTCCGACCCGGCGGTGCGCCAGCAGATGGAAGACCTGAAGACGCAGATGGAGTTCCTGAAGGCCGAGGATATTGCCGAGACGGTTCTGTTTGCGGTGCAATCGCCCGCGCATATGGATATTGCCGAGGTGTGTGATGCCGACACAGCAGGCCTGGTGAGGTTCGGGGTAAGAGAATGCGCCTTCCGGGCTCTGCAGGGAGCTTGGAAGACGCTGCCTCGCGCCCGCCCTGGCAATATCGTGTTTGTCTTCCACCTTGCGGATCTGGCGGCGGTTTCCGAACACTGCCTGAAAGCCGACGGCCTCAACCCACGCCCCGCACCGCCCAGGCCAAACTCTCAAACCCACGCGGCCCATCCTCTGACCTGCCATCCAGATACGCCACCCTCAGCGCCTCTCTTAGCCGCTCCCGTCTTGCCTCCGACAATGCCTCGAAGAACGCCGAAAACCGTCCCTGTCCATAGACTTTCGGCAGGTAGAAATCGTCGAAATCGGCGTAGTTCATCATGATCGTCAGCCTTGCCTCGGTGACATCGGCAAAGCCGGCATTCGCAAAGAGCGCCCGCAGCTCGCCCTCCGCCGTCATCGGCCTCGGGCCGGAAGGGATGCCGTTGCCTTCGGCTTCGGGTTCGACGGCGCGGATCGTGTTCCAGAAGAGGCGCCAGCTCGGCATGCCGTCATGGGACCAGACGGCGGCTGCGGCGGTGGCGCCGGGTTTTAGCACACGGCGCATTTCGGCGATGGCCTTGTCGGCGTCGGAGACGAAATGCAGGACGAGCAGGGAGTAGGCGGCATCGAAGCTCTTGTCGTCATAGGGCAGGGCGCAGACGTCGCCCTGGCGGGCCGAAATCCTCGGGTCATCCGTGCGGGCGCTGAGGGCGGTGACGAAGTTTTGCTCGAAATCCAGGGCTTCGATGGCGGTCAGTCCGGGATGGGCTGCGAGCGCCAGCGTCAGGCTGCCGGTGCCGCAGCCGGCGTCGAGGACGCGGCCGTGCGAGGGCACGCCGGCAAAGGCGAGGAAGGGGTCTGCAAGCTTGCGGCTCCAGCGGCCCATGCTGGCTTCATAGGCGTCGGCGCCCTTGGCGATGAAGGTGGATGGCATGGGGCGCTCCCGGCAATGGTGCTTTTGCGGGGCGGATATAGGGCGGGGTGGATGCTGCGTCTATCGGAGGGCTGGGGTTTGTTCGGTTGTGCCGTGGACACACGCTCTGGCCTCCCTGCCATCGGCCGATGACATGGCCTCTGGCGACCTGCTGGCCGCCGGTTTTCATGGCGGTTCCCGCGGCAGCTGAGAAGAAACCCCTTGGCGATGTTTCCACGCAATGCCGACCGCTGGTTTGCCTCTTGATTAATGCTTGCTGATTATGTTCTTATAGTTGAATTATAGGTGACTCATGCAAGCCAGACGGTATCGCGTCATCACGCTGGGCATAGTGCTTGCTGTCGTCGGGGCGGTCGCGCCGCTGGCGGTCATGGCCTATGCCTCATGGCAGATTGCGATCGGCAAGGAACTGTCGGGCCTTCAGCGACAGGCCGAAGACGCTGTCGAGCGGGCAAGTTTCACCTTTTCCGATGCGCGCGCAGCACTTGCCGAAGTGAATGCCGCAAATGTCACTCCCTGCTCGCCGCAGCATATCGCGCTCATGCGTGTGCTGACCATAAATACGGCGTCTGTGGAGGAGATCGGTTATTTCGAAGATGGCAAGCTTAAGTGCACGTCTTGGGGCGTCACGGAAGCCGATATTGCGAGACCGCGTGTGGATTACACCACCGCTGACGGCGTGGAGGTATCTCTTCGCATTCTGCCTATTGTAAGCCGAGGGAAACATATGACGGCGCTGCACCTGGGCAATCACAATGTCCTTGTGACGCCTTCAAGGTTTGTCGATGTCGAGCTTGGCCGCGGCATATCGCTTGCGCTTTTCAACAACAGCGGGCTGCTGATCGATGGCCGCAACGATCCGGATATTTCGTTCGCCCGCCAGCATATCGACAGTAAGGTCACGGGCATCGACGGCGAGAGGATGTTTGCGTCGGTATCCGGCGGTGGTGTCGTCGCTGTGACTTCGGAGCAGACAAGCATGGTGTACGGCCAGCTTCGCCGGGAGCTGACCTTGTTTCTTCCGGTCGGCCTTTTCATCGCCGCGTTCATCGTGGCTATGGTCGTGGTGTTTTCCAGGGGAAAGCTGTCGCCGCGGGCCGAACTGGAGTTTGCGATCCACAGACGGCAATTCATCGTGCATTACCAGCCTATCATCGAGCTGGCGACGGGTGTCTGCGTGGGCGCCGAGGCGCTGGTGCGATGGCGGCAACGGGACGGCAGCATGGTTCGCCCCGATCTCTTCATCCCGCTTGCGGAGGAAACGGGACTGATTATGCCGATCACCGATCAGGTGGTCGAGGCGGTGGTAAAGGATATGTCGGCGGTTCTCGCCAGCGACAGGGGGCTGCATATCGCGATCAATCTCTGCGCGGCCGATATCAAATCGGGCCGCTTCATCGACATGATCGCCGAAAAGCTTCAGAACACGGATATTCACAACGAGCAGATCTGGCTGGAGGCGACAGAGAGGGGCTTCATGGACGTCGAAGCCGCCCGGACGAATCTGGAGAGGGCACGAAAAGCCGGCCACTCGGTTGCCATCGACGATTTCGGAACGGGCTATTCCAGCCTCCAATATCTCCAGGGTCTGCCTGTGGATGCGCTGAAGATCGACAAATCCTTCATCGACATGATTGGGCGGGGCACGGCGACGAGTTCCGTAACCCTGCATATTATCGAGATGGCACGGGAGCTTGGACTGTTCGCCGTTGCGGAAGGTGTCGAAACGGAAGAGCAGGCCGCCTATCTGCGCGAGCATGGCGTCTCGTTCGGCCAGGGCTGGCTTTTCTCCAAGGCGCTTGCGGCGCAGGACTTCCTGGATTTTCGCAAGACCTCGATCGCCAAATTCGGACCGGCGCCGGCGATCATTCGGCTCGTCAAGTCGCTTTGATCCGGACATTCGAGATTTCCGACAACCGCTATCGGGCACGTGGCCCGCCCTCCGACCTGCTATTCGTGGGGAGGATTGGGGCGTTCGCGTTCGGCCCCATGTGGCGGATTGCTGTAGATCGGGCTTCGAAACTGCCTCCCGGGCCCTCAAGGGAGCCCGGGAGGCATGACGCACCGGCCGCTGCGGTCAGGGGTGAACGGTCGGGGCGTTTGGCGGGGTTTCCTGTGGTGCGGGCGTTTCCTGCTCAGTGACCGGTCGCTTCGTCCTCATCAGCTTCAGCACGAAGACGAAGAAGGCCGGGACGAAGAAGATGGCCAGCACCGTGGCTGATATCATGCCGCCCAGCACGCCGGTGCCGATGGCGTTCTGGCTTGCGGCGCTCGGGCCGGTCGCGATCGCCAGCGGCACGACGCCGAGGGTGAAGGCGAGCGAGGTCATGATGATCGGGCGGAAGCGGACGCGGGCGGCTTCAATCGCCGAATCCAGCAGGGATTTGCCTTCGGCGTAATAATCCTTGGCGAATTCCACGATCAGGATGGCGTTCTTGGCGGAGAGGCCGATGATCGCGATGAGGCCCACCTTGAAGTAGATGTCGTTGGGCATATCGCGCAGCATCACCGCCGCCACCGCGCCGATGACGCCCAAGGGCACCACGAGCATCACCGCGAGCGGGATCGACCAGCTTTCGTAGAGACCTGCCAGAAGCAGGAAGACGAAGAGGATCGACAGGCTGAAGAGGATCGGCGCCTGGCTGCCTGACGTGATTTCTTCCGCCGACTGGCCGGACCATTCGAAGCCGAAACCTTCCGGCAGTTGCGAGGCCAGACGCTCCATTTCGGCAATTGCCGCACCTGAGGACTGGCCGGGTGCCGGCGCGCCGGAGATGCGCACGGTCGGATAGCCGTTATAGCCGACGATCTGCGGTGCGCCCTTCTGCCATTGGGCAATGGCGAAGGAGGAGAGCGGCACCATGCCGCCGCTCGCGTTGCGCACGTTGATCTTCATCACGTCGTCGATCTGCAGGCGGGCGCGGTCATCCGCCTGTACGATGACGCGCTGCATGCGGCCGGTATTTGGATAGTCGTTGATATAGGACGAGCCGAGATTGGCGGTGATGGCGTTGTTGATATCGGCGAAGGAGATGCCGAAGGTGTTCGCCTTTTCGCGGTCGATCACCATCAGCACCTGGGCGGCGTCCGGCATGCCTTCGACGCGCATGCCCGTCAGGACCGGGCTCTTGCCCGCCATCTGCATCAGCTGGCCGGCCGCTTCGACAAGTGCCGTCTGGCCCTTGCCGCCGCGGTCCTGCAGGCGGAAGGAGAAGCCGCCGGTGGCGCCGAAGCCTTCGATCGGCGGCGGCGAGAGCGCGAAGGTGGTGGCGTCCTTCAGCGCGAAGAGCTGGCCGTTCACGCGGTTGGCGATTTCCTGCACCGTGTTGCCGGGGCCGCGGTCGGCCCAGTCCTTCAGCGTCACGAAGGCAAGCGCGGCATTGGCGCCGTTGCCCGAGAAGGAGAAGCCCTGGATCGCGACGATATTTTCTACGGCGGATTCGGTGCGGAAGATCTTTTCCACCTGCTTGATGGATTCGATCGTGCGGTTGGCGCTCGCTTCCGGCGGGCCCTGGATATCGACGATCATGAAGCCCTGGTCTTCGTCGGGAACGAAGGCCGTCGGCAGGTTGATGAAGAGATAGCCGAGGCCGATGACGAGGGCGAGATAGACGATCATCATGCGCCCGGCGCGGCGCGCCATGCCCGTCACCGTCGTCGAGTAGCCTGCAGTGATGCGCTCGAAATTGCGGTTGAACCAGCCGCCGATTCCGCGTTTGCCATGATGGCCCTGCTTGATCGGTTTCAGGAAGGTGGCGCAAAGGGCCGGCGTCAGCGACAGCGCCAGGAAGGCCGAGAACAGGATCGAGACGACCATGGTCAGCGAGAACTGGCGGTAGATGATGCCGGTCGAGCCGGGGAAGAAGGCCATGGGAATGAAGACGCAGGACAGAACCAGCGTGATGCCGAGAATGGCGCCGGTGATCTGGCCCATCGCCTTCTGGGCGGCCGCCTTGGGTGACAGCCCTTCCTCGGCCATGATGCGCTCGACATTTTCGACAACGACGATCGCATCGTCGACGAGAATGCCGATCGCCAGAACCATGGCGAACATGGTGAGCACGTTGATCGAAAAGCCGGTCGCATACATGACAGCGCAGGTTCCGAGCAGTGCCACCGGCACGACGAGCGTCGGGATGACCGTGTAGCGGAAATTCTGCAGGAAGATGAACATGACCACGAAGACGAGGGCGACAGCCTCGATCAGCGTGTGGATGACCTTCTCGATCGAGGCAGAGACGAAGGGGCTGGTATCGTAGGGAACGGAATATTCGATGCCCGACGGGAAGAAGCGCGAGAGCTCCTTCATCTTCGCGTTGACGGCGTTGGAGACCGCAACGGCGTTACCGGTGGACGAGAGCTGGATGGCGATCGCCGCACTCGGCTGGCCGTTCAGGCGGCTGGTGAAATTGTAGGATTCCGCGCCCTGCTCGACGCGGGCGACATCCTTGAGGCGCACGGTGGAGCCATCCGGATTGGCGCGCAGGATGATCTCGCCGAATTGCTGCGGCGTCTGCAGCTGGCCCTGAACGAGAACGGTTGCCGTCAGGTCCTGGGTGACCGGGTTCGGTGCGGCGCCGATCTGGCCGGCGGCGACCTGGGCGTTCTGGGCGGTGATGGCGTTGTTGATGTCGTCGGTCGTGAGGTTCAGGCCGACCATCTTGTCCGGATCGATCCAGACGCGGAGCGCGCGCTGGGCGGCAAAGAGCTGGGCGCGACCGACGCCGTCGATGCGGCGCAGCTCGCCGATAATGTTGCGGGTGATGTAGTCGCCGAGCGCCACTTCATCGCGGGTGCCGTCCGTCGAGGTCAGCGCGATGAACATCAGGAAGCCGGAGCTTGCCTCTTCAACGTTGATGCCCTGCGAACGCACGGTCGCGGGCAGGCGGGCTTCGACGCGGCGGATGGCGTTCTGCACGTCGACCGAGGCCTGGTCGATATCGGTGCCGGCGCGGAAGGTGGCGTTGATGCTGACCGAGCCGGAATTGTCCGAGGTCGATTCGAAATACATCAGGCCTTCGACGCCGTTCAGCTCATCCTCGATCTGGCGGGTGACGCCCTGATAGATTTCCTGCGGTGAGGCACCTGGATAGGAGGTGGAGATCGAAAGCTGCGGCGGAGCGACCTTCGGATATTGCGAGACCGGCAGGAAGGGGATTGCGATGATGCCGGCAATCGAAATGAACAATGCGAAGACCCAGGCCAGGATCGGCCTGCGGATGAAGAATTGTGCCATGAGCTCTTACTCCGCCGTCTTTGCCGGAGCAGGGGCGCTCGCGGAAGCATCCGCTGGTGCGGCGGAAGTGTCCGCCGGGGCGTCCGGCTTCCAGGGTTCGGGCGCGACAGTCGCGCCGGGCTGCACTTTCTGCACGCCATCGGCAATCACGGTTTCGCCGGGCTTCAGGCCTGTCTCGACGACCCATTCGGAGCCGAGAACCTGGCCGAGCGTGACCGGGCGAAGCTCCGCCTTGTTGCCTTCGGCGAGCACATAGACCTGCGCCTGGCCGGCTTCGTTTCGCGTGACAGCCCGCTGCGGCACGGTCAGCGCATCCTGGCGCACGGCTTGTTCGATGCGCACGCGCACATACATGCCGGGCAGGAGATCGCCATGCTTGTTGGGGAATTCGGCGCGCAGCGTCACCTGTCCGGTATTGGGGTCGACATTGGCGCTGGCAAAGAGCAGCCGGCCGGGCTCGGCATAGAGGCTGCCATCGTCGAAGACGAGTTCGACGCGGGCCTCACCGGGTGCGGTGCTGGCAAGCCTGCCGTCGGCGACCGCGCGCTTGAGGTTCAGGAGATCCTGGGCCGACTGGGTGAAATCTGCATAGACGGGGTCGACCTGCTGGATGAGCGCCAGATTGGAGGTGCCGTCGGCGGTCACGAGCGCGCCCTCGGTCACCAGCGCGCCGCCGATGATGCCTGAAATCGGCGCGCGGACCTCGGTGTAATCGAGATTGATCTTGGCTTCGTCGAGGCCGGCTTCGGCGCTTGCCACATCGGCATCGGCCTGGGCGACGGCGACGGCGGCCGTATCGTAATCGATGCCGGTCGCGATGTTGCGCTCCTTGAGGTTCTGCTGGCGCTGCAGCTGCAGGCGCGCATTCTGCTGCGTGGCCTTGGCGCGCTGCAATGTGGCTTCAGCAGAGGCAACCCGCACGCGGAAGATGCGCGGATCGATGCGGTAGAGCACGTCGCCCTGCTTGACCAATGTGCCTTGCTCGAAGACGCGCTCTTGCAGGATGCCGGAGACGCGGGCGCGCACTTCCGAAACACGGGTGGCGGCAATGCGGCCCGGCAGCTCGTTGACCACAGGCACGGCATGGGCCTTCAGCTCGACGACGCCGACGGCGGCCGGCGGCATCTGCATGCCCTCCTGCGCCAGCGTCTCACCAGCGGTGAATGCGAGGAGGGCGGTGGCTGCCATGATCGCCTTGAGGCGCGGCAGTCTGGTCTTGCGCAACATCAGTCTTTTCCCTTTTTGGCCGCCCCCGGGCGGCTTGTTCAGGTCATTTTTCCCAAGCAGTTCCCATCGGAAAGACCGCTCAACGGCATTCCCGGAACCGGTTTGGAGTTTAACTAGGGTCAGCTCTTCGTTTCAGGAGGCTCGCGAAACGTTGTGTAGACGTTACGGATATCCTCGAGCAGCTGCTGGCGCTCGCCACCGCTCCAGCGGTGGAAATCGAAAAGTTCGGTACAATAGAAGCCGGTCAGCGCCAGATAGGCCATCAGGGCTGCTCGCGGCTTCGGCCCGGCGGCCATGGCCGCCAGATCGCTCACCACCCATTTGCGGATGATCTGCTGCAGGTTTTCCTCGCTCGACATGGAGGCGCTGATCGCCATAGCCACGGCGCGGTCGGTATCGTCGAGCGTCTTGTCGGCAGCGGCAATGCGGCCGTAAAGCTCCGGGTGAGGGGTATCCGTCGCGGCGTCAACGCATTCCTGCATATGGGCGACATCTGCCCCGACACGGCGATCGACCAGCGCTTCCAGAAGCGCGCTCTTGGTCTTGTGGTCATAGACGACGCGCGACTTGCTGACGCCGGCTTCCTTTGCGACCGCATCGATCGAAAGCCCGGCCGCGCCAGCGCGCACGACCACGCGCTCTGCAGCATCGAGAATATCGTCAGTGGTGATCTTGCGCGTTCGCGTCACAGATATGGGCCCCGGTTTTCATGGATAAAAATACGAACGTTCGGATTTAAATGCAAGCGCTTTTGTGTTTTTGCCCGGCCGCGCCTGCGATTGCGCCTTTGTCGCCTGGTTGACCACGCCGCCGATCGCGGTGAAATTGCTGCGGAAGCTGGAGAATTCTCCGATCTGTATGCCGGCGCCAATGTCGAGCGGCTGGCCGGCGATGTTGTGGCGAAGGCAAAACTCCGTCACAAGGACCAGGGGCCGCTGTGCCGCCGGTTGAACGACGGGAAGAGTATCAATGACGTTCAGATCGAAAATCCTGGTCCTCGCTGTCGGCCCCCTGATCGTGGTCACGCTGGCGGTCACCATGCTGCTCACCTGGCAGTCGGCCAAGCTTGCACGCAGCAATTCGGCCGCGTTCGAGGAAGCGATGCTGCGCTCGAAGGAAGGGGAGATCGCCAATCTCGTCGGCGTGGCAATGTCATCCATCCAGTCGACCTACGACGGCGCGGGGGTGGATGACGACGCCGCCAAGGAGCGCGTCGCCGCGATCCTGAATTCGCTCGACTACGGCAAGGACGGATATTTCTTCGTCTACGACTATGCCGGCAACAATGTCGTTCATCCCCGGCAGGCGTTCCGCAACGGCAGGAACTGGATGACGCTGGTGGACCCTGACGGCGACCGGGTCATCCGGGAGCTTGTCGCTGCCGCCAGAAGCGGCGGCGGCTATCACCGCTACAAGTGGCAGAAACCCTCCACCGAGGCCGTCGCCGACAAGATCTCCTATGTGGTGGCGCTTCCCAAATGGGGCTGGGTGCTGGGCACGGGCGCCTATCTGGACGATGTCGCGGTCCAGACCTCGGCGGCCAACGCGGCGCTGCGCGAGCGCACGCGGCAGAGTTTCATCATCGTCGCGCTATTTGCCGTTCCGGCGGTGGTGATCGTCTTTTCGACCTGTCTCTATCTGACGCTCGACGAGCGCCGGATGGCAGACGGGGCGCTGAAGCAGCTGACGCAGCGCGTCATCGACACGCAGGAATCCGAACGGGCGAGGCTGGCGCGGGAGCTGCACGACGGCATCTCGCAGGACATGCTCGGCGTGCGCTTCGCGATGGAGCTTGCGGGGCGACATGCGGAAACGACGGAGCTGAAAGAGGCGATCGACGAAAGCGTCAAGGGGCTCAATGCCACGATCCGCGAGATCCGCGAAATCTCGCACGACCTGCGGCCGCGCGTCCTTGACGATATGGGGCTGGCTGCCGCCATCAAGAACCTGGCGGAGAAATTCTCGCTGCGCACCGGGCTGGCGCTGACGATGGACATGGAGAGCTTCGTGGACGATCTTTCGCCTGACGCGCGCACGGCTCTTTTTCGCGTCACCCAGGAGGCGCTGAACAATGTGGAGCGGCATTCGAAGGCCACGGCGCTGGAAATCAGGCTATGGAGCGAGAACGGGCGCGCCAGGATGCAGATCGCCGATAACGGCCTCGGCCTGCCGTCCGGCTTCATCAGGCAGAACGAAGGGCTCGGGCTGCAGAACATCCGCGAGCGTGTTGCGCATTTCGGCGGGATGGTGATTATCGGCGGAACCGAAAAAGGCACGAAATTGCAGGTGATGCTGCCGCGATCGGCAGCACGAGCGGACGCTGCGACAAAAGCAGCATGAGATGGCCGCTTGAAGCGGTCGTGTGAAAGGGGCGGACGACGATGACGCCGATCACCGTATTCCTGGTCGACAACCATCCCGTCGTGGTCGACGGGCTGAGGAAGGTTCTCGACACCTACGACAGCGTCAGCGTCGTTGGCGGCGCAAACGACGTGGCCGAGGCGCTGCCGCTCCTGCGGGCACTGCGCCCGCGCGTCGTGCTCCTTGATATCAACATGCCGAAGACCAGCGGCATCGACGCCATAACGCTGATCAAGGCCGAGAGCCCGAAAAGCCGTATCGTCATGCTGTCGATGCACGACAGCCGCGAGTATATTTCGTCTTCGATCATGCGCGGTGCTGCGGGCTACGTGCTCAAGGAGGTACCGACGTCCGAGGTCGTGGAGGCGATCGTGACGGTGGCGGGCGGGCAGACCTATTTTTCCAGCGGCGTGAGGGATCTGCTGCTCAACACCGGTCCGCTGCCGACAGGCGAACGCCTGACCCGGCGCGAACACGAGGTGGCGCGGCTGGTGGCTGCGGGCAAGAGCAATCGCGAGATCGGCGACGAACTCGGAATCAGCGAGGCGACCGTCGAGACGCACCGCAAGCATCTCAAGCGCAAGCTCGGCGTCTCCACGACCGCTGATCTCGTGCGCTTCGTCCTGGAGCATCCCGATGCGCTGGCGGAGCTACCCACCAGTGGGTAGTCCGGCGCCAACATCCCCGCCGCGTGTCTTGAGGCGCGTGCGCTGCCTGTTCTAGCAAGGCTTGCGCACAGCGGAGGATCTGTGCCCAGGGGAGAAAAATCCGCCAGCCATACGACCCGCCGCGGCTTTGTCGCGGGGTCGGCCCAAGATCTTTCTCCGTCTGGCCGGGCAGGCGCCCGGGCGCTCAGGACGAGAGGATATCATTGTGAATCAGAAATCGACCGGGAAGGCGGCGCTCTGGCTGCTGCTCATTCCCTATATCGGCCTCCTTTGGGTGCCGTTCTACAATTTCCGCGAACCGGAACTCTTCGGCTTCCCCTTCTTCTACTGGTATCAGCTGCTCTGGGTGCCGATCACCGCAGCCCTGATCTGGGTCGCCTACAGGAGCACGCGCGATGGGGAGTGACATCAACGTAACGGCGCTCTCCGTCTTCATCTTCTTTTTCGTCCTGGTCACGATCATGGGCTTCGTCGCCGCCCGCTGGCGCAAGCCCGAAACGCTTGCCCATATCGACGAATGGGGTCTCGGCGGCCGCTCGTTCGGCACCTGGATCACCTGGTTCCTGGTCGGCGGCGATTTCTACACCGCCTACACGGTCATCGCCGTGCCGGCACTCGTCTATACCGTCGGCGCCTACGGTTTCTTCGCGCTGCCCTATACGATCATCGTCTATCCCTTCGTCTTCATGGTCATGCCGGTGCTGTGGAAGCGGGCGAAGGAGTTCGGCTATGTCACCGCTGCCGACGTCGTGCACGGCCAGTACGGTTCACGCGGGCTGGAACTGGCGGTCGCCGCCACCGGCGTCATCGCCACCATGCCCTATATCGCCCTGCAGCTCGTCGGCATGACGGCGGTCTTGAAGGCGCTCGGCCTGCATGGCGAGCTGCCGCTCGCGATCGCCTTCGTCGTGCTGGCGCTCTATACCTATTCCGCGGGCCTGCGCGCACCGGCGCTGATCGCCTTCGTCAAGGACATCATGATCTACATCGTGGTGATTGCCGCCGTGGCACTGATCCCCTCGAAGCTCGGCGGCTACGCCAATGTCTTCAATGCCGCCGATGCCGCCTTCCAGGCCAAGGGCTCGGGAAGTCTGCTGCTCGCCTCCAACCAGTATGTCGCCTATGCGACGCTGGCGCTGGGTTCGGCGCTTGCCGCCTTCATGTATCCGCATACACTGACCGGTATCTTCGCCTCCAACAGCGGCAACACGATCCGAAAGAATGCGGTGCTGCTGCCGGCCTACACGCTGCTGCTCGGCCTGCTGGCGCTGCTCGGCTACATGGGCCATGCCGCGCATCTGCAGCTGGACAGCGCCAACGACGTCGTTCCCGCGCTGTTCAAGACCCTGTTCTCCAGCTGGTTTGCAGGCTTTTCCTTCGCGGCCATCGCCATCGGCGCGCTGGTGCCGGCTGCGGTCATGAGCATCGGCGCGGCCAATCTCTTCACCCGCAATTTCTGGAAGGCTTACGTCGATCCCGCCGTGTCTCCGGCGGGCGAGGCCAAGGTCGCGAAGATCACGTCGCTCATCGTCAAGATCGGTGCGCTGCTCGTGATCCTCTTCCTGCCGACACAGTTTGCCCTCGACCTGCAATTGCTTGGCGGCATCTGGATCCTGCAGACGCTGCCGGCCCTGGTCTTCGGCCTCTATACCGGCTGGTTCCGCGCACCCGGCCTGCTCGCCGGCTGGTTCGTCGGCTTCTTCGGCGGCACCTATCTCGTCTGGGACGCGGGCTGGAAGCCGCTGCATGCGGTGACCATCGGAGGCGCGAGCTTCACCGTCTATACCGGGCTTCTGGCCCTTGCGGCGAACATCGTCGTCGCGGCGGTTCTGAGCGCGGCGCTGGCGAAATCCACACGGCCACAGACCCAGCAATGATCCTTACCGGTGGCGACCGCGCGGTCGCCGCCAACGCCCGGCCGCCCCGCTTGAGGGCGGCTGGACAGTCCCGCGGATGCATCCGCGCTCACTCCGCCGGTAAAATCCGCGCCTCCACCGGCTGCTCGAAGCCCTTCAGCGAGAGCAGCCGTACCTCGCTCCCGGTCATGAGCGGCGGCGCCTGACGGGCCGCCTCGGCCGAAACCACGATCTCGCCCGGCTGTGCCTGCGATTCCAGTCTTGCCGCCTGGTTGACCACGCCGCCGATCGCGGTGAAATCGCTGTGGAAGCTTGAGAATTCGCCGATCTGGACATCGCCCGTATGGATGCCGACGCCGATGCCGAGCGGCTCGCCCACTTCGATGCCGGCAAGCGCTTCGCCGCAAAGGCGCTGGATATCCCTGCCGGCCCGGATTGCGGCTGCGGCATGGTCTTCGCGCTTGATGGGAAAGTTGAAGATCGCCATCAGCCCGTCGCCCATCTGCTTGTTGACGATGCCGTCGTTTGCCCAGATCGCCTCGGCCGCTCGGGTCTGGAACAGGCTGACGATCTGGCTGAGTTCAACCGCGCCGATGCGTTCCGACAGGCCGGTATAGCCCCTGATATCGGCAAACAGGATCGTTGCGCCCGAGGTGATGTGGCGCTGCTTCTTCACATATTGGAAGGAGCGCTCGCAGATCGTGCAGATATCGGGATTCATCTTGCTTCTGGTGATGCCGAAGGCGCGTAGCGGCAGCGAGAGCGGGCCACCGATCGGGATCGGCATATGCATCTGGTCCCAGCAGCCGCGGCAGATGCCGGCGCTGCCGGGTTTTGCATGATGTCCTGTGATGGTTGCTGTCGTCATGCCTGCCGTTACTCCAATGTTATGGCAGCTTCCGCCAGTCCGGCGCATTTGGCAACAGCGTGTATCCGGGCGCTAGGAGACCGGCAGAATATTTTGCGCGTCGGCCTGATGCAGCCGCTTTTCGGCGAGTTCGATGAAGGCGCGGACCAGCGGCGAGAGGTGCTTGCTGCTGGGATAGACGACATGCAATCCGCCCGACGCCGTCCTATAGCCGTCGAGCACGCGCTGCAGACGCCCGTCGGCGATGCAGCCGAAGGCGACGCCGTAGGGCAGCTGCGCGATGCCGTAGCCGGCGACGGCGGCTTCCTTGACCGCCTGCATTTCATTGGCGGCGAAGCGCCCCGATACCGAAACCGCTTCCTGTCCGTGCGGTCCTTCCAGCAGCCATTGGACATGGCTGGCCGATGGCCCGGCGATGACGCAGTCATGGGCCGCGAGATCGGCCGGCTTCGCCGGTATGCCTGAACGGGCGAGATAGGCGGGGCTGGCGCAGAGCAGGCGATAGGTGGTGCCGAGCCGCCGCGCAATCAGCGTGGAATCTTCGAGCTGTCCGGTGCGGAAGGCGAGGTCTATGCCATTGTCGATCAGGTTCAGCCGTTCGTCGGTCAGGCGCAGCTCGACGCTCGCCTTGGCATAGGTCGCCAGAAAATCGAAGATCGTCTCCTGCAGGAAGTGGCTGCTGAAGCCGACCGGCGCCGATATGCGGATCGTGCCCGCAGGCTCGGCGCGCGCTTCGGCCAGCCGCAGGTTGGCATCCTCGATCCGCCGCAGCGCCTGGCTGCTTTCCGCGTAATAGAGCCGGCCTGCATCGGTCATGTTGAGGCTGCGGGTCGTGCGCTGCAACAGCCGCACGCCAAGCTCGCGCTCCAGGGCGGCGATGCGGCGGCTCACCGTCGTCTTCGGCATGCCAAGCAGCCGGGCGGCCGCCGTGAAGCTGCCGGCCTCGATGACGCGGGCAAAGATCGCTATGTCGTTGAGATCGATCATTGGTGCCTGTGGTGGGACGATGTTTTGCATTTGTAGGCCATTATGGCTCAATGCGACAATGCCTAACTTTGCTTCATCAGCAACGACAGGTGGGAACACGGGTTCCGCCGCGATCAAGGAGCAAGCGATGAGCAATATCAGAACCATTCTCGTATCGGGTGCGACCGGCCAGCAGGGCGGCGCCGTCGCCCGCGCCCTCGCTGCACGCGGCCACCGCGTCAAGGGCCTGACCCGCAGGCCTGACAGCGATGCCGCCCGGCAGCTGGCCGCGACAGGCGTCGAAGTGGTCGGCGGCAATCTCGATGACAAGGCTTCGGTCGTGCAGGCGGCAAAGGGCGTCGATACGATGTACCTGATGGGCAACAGCTATGAGGCCGGCATCGAAGCGGAGACCCGCCAGGGTATCATTGCCGCCGATGCGGCGAGGGAATCCGGTATCGGCCATCTCATCTACGGCTCGGTCGGCGATGCCGACAGGAAGACCGGCATTCCGCATTTCGACAGCAAATATCTGGTCGAGCAGCATATTGCCGGGCTCGGCATTCCCTATACGATCTCGGCTCCGGTCGCCTTCATGGAAAATACCGTGGCGCCCTGGTCGATCGGCGGCCTGAAACAGGGCGTCTATGCCGCAGCACTGCCGCCGGCCCGCAAGCTGCAGCAGATCGCCATCGACGATATCGGTCATTTCGTCGCCGCCCTTGCCGAACGCCGCGAACAGGTCTTCGGAAAACGGTTCGATATTGCCGGTGACGAACTCTCCGGCGAGGAGCAGGCGAAGGTGCTGACCGAGGCAATCGGCCGGCCGATCAGCTTCCAGGAACTGCCGATTGCGGCCATGCGCCAGCAGAGCGAAGATGCGGCGCTGATGTTCGAATGGTTCGACCGCACGGGCTATTCCGCCGATATCGCGGCCTTGCGCCGGGATTTCCCCGAGGTCGGCTGGCACAGCTATGCCGACTGGGCGAAGGGCTTTGACTGGAGTGTTCTCGACGGGAAATGATCAGCAGGCGGCTATACCCCGCGAAGCGGACCGGCGCGAAGCCGGTCCGCTTCGTACCGGTTCACCCCTGCGCCGTCGGCCGTATGACGATATCGCCGACATCGACATCGTCGGGCTGCTCGATGGCAAAGGCGATGGCGCGGCCGATCGCATCGGGCGAGATCGCCATCTCCTCCATGCTTTTGGTGATACCGGCTTTCACGGCCGGGCTGGTCAGCGAGTCTGCGAAATTGGTCCTGATGAAGCCCGGCGAGATATTGGTGACGCGCAGGTTCGGGCCGGACTCCTGGCGCAGGCCCTCGGCAATGGTGCGCATGGCATTCTTCGTGCCGGCATAGACGGCCATGGTCGGCTTGATGGTGATGCCCGCCGTCGACAGCGTGTTGACGAAATGGCCGAAACCCTGGCGGCGGAAGACGGGCAGGGCGGCGGCAATGCCATAGAGCGGCCCCCTGATATTGACGTCGATCATTTCCTCCCAGTCCTCGACACGCAATTCGTCCATTGGCGAGATCGGTCCAATGCCGGCATTGTTGATCAGCACGTCGAGCTTTCCATAGGTGTCGCAGGCAAGTGCCACGAGAGCTTCGAGATCCGTGCGCTTCCTGACATCGGTGACGCGATGGATGGCCTTGCCGCCGGCGGCGATGATGCGCTCGACCAGCGCTTCCAGCTTTTCGTTGCGCCTTGCACCGAGCACCACCCTGGCGCCGCGCTCGGCCAATATCAACGCGGTCGCTTCGCCGATGCCGCTGCTGGCGCCGGTGATGGCGATAACCTTGTCCTTGATCGGTGACATATTCGTTCTCCTTGTTCCTTTAGCCAAGGATTGCAGCGACGGCTTGGAGAATCTATGCTGAGAGCTCCGTCATTTCGTCGAGATCGTCCAGAAATCATGATCGATCCACTGTCCGATATGTTTTCGCTCGTCGATATCGAGAGCGCCCGCTGCACGCGCTTCGAAGTGGGCGGGCAATGGGCCTTCCGCTTTCCGCCGAAGCCGGCATTGAAATTCGTCGCCGTCATCAGGGGAGGCTGCTGGATCATCCTGCAGGGCGAGCGGCCTTTTGCTCTTCGGGCCGGCGATACATTCCTGCTCGCCAATGCCCCGGCCTATGTCATCGCCAATGACCTCGCGAGCGAGCCGGAGGATGGCATTGCCTTCTTCGACTGGGAGCATTCCGACATTGCCCGGCACGGCGGCGACGAGACGGCGCTGATCGGCGGCAGTTTCACGCTCTCCGGCGGCAATGCGCAGCTGCTCATCGATGCGCTGCCGCCCTTCATCCATATCCCGGCCGATGATCGTGCGGCCGGCATTCTGCGCGCCACGCTCGCAACCCTCGACGAGGAGCTCGGCGCCGGCGACATGGGCTCGACACTGATGACGCGACGCATGGGCGATATCCTGCTGGTGCAGGCGCTGCGCGCCCATGTCTCGCGCGTCGGGCCTGAAAATGCCGGCTGGATCGGCGCGCTCGGCAATCCGCAGATCGGCAAGGCGATCAGCCTTGTTCATAACGACCCCGGATATCGCTGGACGGTGGGCGAGCTTGCAAGCCGCATCGGCATGTCGCGCTCCGCCTTTGCCGAACGCTTCCGGGCGCAGGTCGGCATCGCACCACTCGATTACGTCACCCGCTGGCGGATGCATCGCGCCCGGGAAGCGCTCCGGCGTGGGCATGCGACAGTGGCGGGCCTTGCGGTCGATCTCGGCTATTCCTCCGAAAGCGCCTTCGGCAATGCTTTCAAGCGCGTCTTCGGCCGCGCGCCGAAACGCTACTGGCAGGATGCCTGACAGAGCAGACCTGCGACGCTTCCGGGGGCAGGCGGACGGCTGGCCTTCGAATTGAGCTCATGCCTTGAAATCCAAGGCTCCCGCCTTTAGCAGCGAAGCATAATTCACTTCCGTCCATTCCTGCCTGGCAATCAGGTTCTGGATGCAGACCTCGTTGGCGGTGGCGATCGTCGTGCCGGGCTGCACCTTCGACAGATAGCCCCTGGTCTGCGCGATGTTGCCGCTGACGACCGTCGCCACGGCATCGATCTTCAATGTCAGCTTCGGGGCGTCGGGGAATATGCCCTGGACGAACCAGACACCGCCGCCCTTGGATTTCACCGCGCTGCCGATTGCGCCGCGGCGTACGGTATAGCCGGCGCCGTTGTGGACGATCGCGCAGCCCGAATTGATCATCACACTGACGGCACGAACGCCGAAGACTTCAACCATGATGGCGGTCCACAGATCAGGGATGCCGGCGAGCATGCCTTCGGTGTCCGCCTGATAAGCGAAACCGCCGCCTGCATGATCGCTGCATACGTTCGAATCCGTGCCGATCGCCGCGGCAGTCGGCCCGAGGCGGGTGTCCTTGATCACCAGATCGACGTTGCGGGCCGACATGCCGCCGCCGCCCGCAACCAGTTTGCCCGAGGGGTCATTGACTTCGGCGGTGTTGCCGAGCAGTTCGCAGCCGCTGACATTTGCCGCCGAGCCCATGGAGAAGCGCAGGCCGCCGCCGCTACTGTCGGCCGTGTTCTGCAGCACCTTGCTCTTGGAAATGTCGACCCGCGACAGGACCGAGGCATAGAGCCCGCCGCCGTCGTCCGCGCACCAGTTCTTTGACAGCGTGCTGTCGGAAATGCTGACCGCCGTCGTCTGCGCACGCTTGATTTCATCGGCGTTCCACGCGTCCCACTTGTTGAGGCTGAGCGCCGAGGTGGAGGCGAAATAGAAGAGGTGGTCCAGCGCTTCGGACCAGCGCGCGTTGATGAGGTCGAGGATCACGGCCTTGATGCCGCGCACCGGCGGGCTCGGGGCTGCGGGATTGGCCAGCCATTTGGCATAGTTGATGATGTCCCAGACGCTGATGTAGGACAGCGGCGAGCCGATGATCGCCTTCACCGCCGCCAGTTTCGAGGTCAGGAACTTCACCATGTCGATCTCCGACAGGTTGCGCGGCAGCTTGCCGGGCAGGGCCACCTCGCAGCCGACGCCGCCGCCATCGCGACGCCCCACATTTCCCGACCGGTTGCCGTCGATCAGGCAGGCATCGAGCGTCGGCCATCCATAGCCGACCACGGCGATGCCTGCGCCGCGGCCTTCGGCACTGTTGCCGCGAAACAGGCAGCGGCGGAAGGTGGGGCTTGCCCAGACGGTTGCCGCGCCGCCGCCGAAGGCCTGTCCGGCGAGCCAGTGGTTCGGCCGGCCCGATCCGAGTTTTGCGTCAAAGGCCTTGCCGACCTCCGTGAGGATCGTGGCGCGGCTGACGTGCGCAAGCTTCGGATAACCGGCAAGGACGAGGGCGAAGTTGGCGGTGTCGATGAGCGTGTTGATGAAGGACTCCACCGTCGGCGTGAAGATCGCGCCCACCAGATCGACCACCGCGTCGCGAAAGGCCGTGCGGTCGGCTTCCGGCCATGAACCGATCGGCGCGGTCTCGGTCTGATTGTCGGTGAAGACGCAGCGCTCGATCGTGACATTGTCGATATCGACCACCGCGATGCCGCCGCCAGCGCCCTGCGCCGGTTCGGCGCTCGTATGCAGGGAACGGCCGCCACGGATGCGCAACCCCTTGATCACGACCGGCCCGGCGCTCGCGCGTGTGGCGGGCGTGCCGCTGATGCGCAGGACGCGTGCACGCGTGCCCGACTTGATCGTCAGCTCAGGCAATTTCTTCGCATCGAACCCGGCCGCGGTCGGATCGGCCGAGGGATTGGCCAGAAGGAAACTGCTGACGAGAGTGAGCGGCTTGTCGATCACCAGCTCACCTTCCTTGTAGCTCTCGGCATCCTGGATCACGATCGTGTCGCCGGCGACGGCAACCTTGAGGGCGGCCGTGATGCTGCGCGCCGGGGTCAAGGCCGTGTCGAACTTGCCGCCGGTCTTGCCCGTCTTGGCATTGACATAGCGGGTCGTCACACCTGCCGTCCTGTCTTGGGATCGTATTTCACTTCCACCGGCACGACCTGGTCGGTCGGCAGGATCTCCAGCCACTGGTCGAACACTTCATAATTGCCGGTGACGTTGGCGCGGAAACCGTCCTTCAGCGGATAGAAGCCGTGCTCGTAGACACGATCGATCGGCGTCGAGGTCACCACATTATCCTCGTCGACCAGCGTCGGATCGGCGATCTCGCTTTCCTTCGGGTATTGGCCGTTTTCGACGCCTTCGGCGTGTTTGCGGCGGATCTTCTTCGCCAGGTCGAGGATCACGTCGATCACCTTCTGGCCGTTGAGCGGATTGCCGTTGATATCCTTCTCGTCGGGATTGTTGGTCTGGTAGATGTCTGCGTCGCCGATGCCGTTGAACCCTTCGACGCCCTTCAGCCAGTTGATTGCCGCTTCCTCCTTGCCCGGACGGATCGGGATGACCGCCTTCACCCAGGGGGCGTTGAGGAAGGCGTTGCGCATGTCGTCGCCGTCGAGTTGCAGCAGCCAGCCGAGGGAGCTGCCGAACCTCGCGGGCTCGGAATCCTCGGTTATGTAGTAGTTGTCGCGGAGCGGATCGTCGATGCCGCCCCAACCGATGGTGCTGGGGGCAAGCTTGGCGGACTGCTGGCTGGCGTTGAAGGAATACATGGTCTTGGCGACCGCCTTCGTGACCGTGCTGAAGGCGGAGGAGACGGACGCGGAGGAGGCGAGAAAGTTGTTCGGCGCCGCCTTGGTTTCGCCGAGCTGCTGGGTGTAGACGCGCAGCCGCGGCCGCCACCATTCGGGCGCGACGAAGTACAGCATCTTGTCGATGTCGAAGATCGAGTTGATCAGCTCGGCTACGACATGCCGGGTGCGATCGTCCGGCATGGTGATGCCGTGCATCAGCATGTCCTGGATGAGCTTGCGATAGACGACGATGCGCTCTTCCTCACGCAGGTCTTCGCTCGGCCGCGGCTTGATCTGGTGCGTGAGCTTGATGCGGTCCTTGGCGTTCTGGACGAAGGCCTTCTGATACTCGGCCTGTTCCTTGGCCTTGAAAGCCTCGACGTTTTCCTTGTTCTTCTTGACCGCCTCGTCATTGGCGCCGTCGGTCGGCGTCCAGTGCAGCAAGAGCTTCACCTGTACGCTGTTCTGGCCCTGGAAATCGGCGCTGTCGAGATGGAGCGTGAATTTCGCCTTGTCGGCGTTGTTGACGATATCGCCCTTGCGCGAGGCCGCCACCGGCTTGCCCTGGCCGTCGAACTCGACGCCGGTCAGCGCGTAATTGCCCTTGGGGCAGATGCATTCGATCGGGAAATCGGCCTGGATCTTTTCGAGGTTGCCGAATGCCTCGGAATCGTCGACCTCGATGCCGTCCTTGTAGACCTCGCCCTCATTGTCCGCGTCGGTATCCTCTACCGAGATGAAGGGGATCGTCACCATCTTGTTCTCGCTGAAGGGCTGCAGCATCGGGATCTCGTCCGGCGCGTGCAGGCCGTCCAGTTCCGCCGGCTTGGCGATGTGCATGAGGTCGGCGATGCCGAGCGATTCACCGGGGCGATCGACGTAGGTCTGCCAGCAGAGATAGGTGCCGACGTCCTGCACCTGCACGGCCACCTGGCGCATCTTCCGGCGCAGCTCGTAATTGATCAGCGCCTGCGTCGAGTTCGTGAGCAGGTAACGCTTGCTGGACGTGTCGGTCGTCTCGGTTACGGTTCGGAATGTGGTCTTGTAGTTCTTGCGGATCTCGGTGGAGAGCTTCTCCGTCTGCTGGCGCATGCGCTTGTGCGACTCCTCGCGCGCAGTCTGCTGCGAGGTGGAGTAGTCGAAGCTGGATGTGGCGGTGACGGATGCGTATGAGGCAGTCACGCTCGCGCCGAATTTGATGTCCTGCTTGTTGTCCTCCTTGACCGCCTCGCTGATCTCGTCCTGCTCGGTCTTTTCGCTTTCCGTCTTGGTGACGGTTTCGGTGAACGTTTCCAGGCTCTTTTCGACCAGCACGCGCCGCGTCTGCACCTCGATCAGCTCGACGGTGGAACCGGGGCTCATCCAGACGTGACTGACCGGCGAGCCGAGGAAGGAATCCAGCTCGAAGAAATACTGGCGGAACAGGTGCACGACGCTGATCGGCGACAGCGCCACGCGACGAATGTCCTCCTGGTCCTGCGGGTTCAGGTTATCGATGCTCAGATAGCCGTCGACGAGTTCGAGCGCGCCAAGGATGGCGGAGAGGTTGGCGGCCTGCAGCGCATTGTTCTTCAGGCTGTAGAAGATCTGTTCGAGCTGTGCATGGTGATTATGCTCAGTGAGGTAGAGCAGTGCGCCGGCTTGCGAGGACTCGTTGCGCAGCTGGCTCTCGAACGCCTTCAGGTACAGCACCCGCTGACTATCGACATCGCCCCTGTCGGCCTTCATTGCGAGACGCACCGGCGTGGTGTTGCTGCGGCAATGCTCGGTGTAGAGCCGGCTGTATTGCGGGATCACCACCTGCGTGAAGATCGATTCGATGGTGTCGCGGCTGATGATGTCGCGCCAGATGTCCGGCTTGTACTGCTCGTGCGGCGGCAGTTTCTTGGCCACGGTTTCAAGCACGACGCTGTCGAACGTGCGCGGCTCGCCGAGCTCCAGCGCCCCAGGCTTTATGTCGATGCCGACCTGGCAGCCTTCGCGATAGTTGATGCTGACCTGCGGATTGAACTGGGTTCTCAGCCGGTTCAGCAGCGATTGCTTGTCCTGCTTGAAACCGTCGTTGAACCGGTGTTCCAGCCGCTTCGACTTCCAGCCGAGCAGCGGCTGGTAGATGCCGAACAGTTCGCTGGCATAGGGTCGGACGGTCGTGTAGTCGATGAGCTCCTGCAAAGTCTTGTTTGACGGCATATTCGCCTCCGCTGGTGAATGAAATTCGCAGTGGTATCGGCACGAGATATGGCGAGAAATTTTTGCGTGCCCCGATCTTTGGCCGGGGTTGCTCACATTGCATCTGGAAGCAGATTGGCGAATTGTAGCCTAACTCACCGGCCTTGCGTAGGCGCTCCCGGCATCTCCAACGCGATCAGGGTGAACAAATTCCTGCGGTAGTGTGCGAGTCTGGTACGCTGCTCCGTCAGTGCGAAAGCGCCTTCGGGATGAGCGTCAAGCGCGTTTGCGGTGCGCACTCCAGCGTTATTGATCGAGACGCTTAGCGAGCGGGAAACCGGCAGCCGAGCAAGACGCTCTTGACGGCGGGCCGCCGGGCGCCAGTTTCAACCGTCACTCACGCGGGGGTTCTGTTGCACCGGTTCGATCATTATCTCGTCTTCATTCTGCTCACGCTCGGCGGCGGGCTTCTCATCGGTCTCATCAATCTGCCGGATGAATGGTACCAGTCGCTCGCCAAGCCCTGGTTCACGCCGCCGGACTGGCTGTTCGGCCCGGCCTGGACGATCCTCTATATCCTCATCGGCATTGCAGGTGCCCGCACCTATGCGCGCAGCAGGCGGTCACCCGTCATGACCTGCTGGATCGCCCAGCTCGTCCTGAATTTCGCCTGGTCGCCCGCTTTCTTCGGCCTCAAATCCCCGAGCCTGGGGCTGATGATCATCATCCCGCTGCTTCTGCTGATCCTTGCCTTCATCGGCCTGTCGTGGAAGCGGGACCGGATATCGTCGGTTCTGTTCATGCCCTATGCGGTGTGGGTGGCTTATGCGACGGCGCTCAATGCCGCCATCGCCTCGATGAACTAGATTGAAAACCGAAAGCGCGGTCAGTGGAATTTCCCGTTCGCCTTGTCGGCAATAGCCGCACCCGAGATCAGGCGGTTGCGGTCGGAGGTCCAGGCGGCGACGAATTCCTTGCGCACCGCATCTGGAAAAGCCGTGCCCGCCAGAGCGGACTCGCTCGGGGCGCCAGGGGCGAGCGCCAGCTCGGCCCGGGTGGTCGACGCGATCCGGCCATAGGTGAAGGCGCGGGTGATCGGATCATTTTCCGCAGATTGCGGAGCGCATTTGCCGCCTTGCGGCGGGCGTGACGTCACCGCGGCCGTCCTTACCGTCACGCCGTCGCGGAACAGAAAACAGTAGGCCTTGTCTGCCGGGCCACCGATCACGGACTGCGGCTCGATCACATAGCCGCGCACCGGAAACTGGGCATTCGAAGCCGACCAGATACGCTTCTCGATGTGGCGCGCGCAGGCCCTCATGTCGGTCGCTGCTGCGTCGCGGCAGGCGGAGACTGTCCAGCGTGCCAGCTGTGCGGCGCTCGGCAAGGCGAGCGTCACCGTCGCCTCGGTGTTGAGTTCCCTGTAGGTGCAGCGCAGGAGTTCGACGCCCGGCCAGCCGTCCGCCGTCGTCGGCGAGCACGATGATCTCATATACTGGCCGCCGCTGATGCGCGTCTCGAAGCGGTGTTCCATTTCGGTCGTCAGCGACGCCAGGTCGGTTTCTGCCGCCTGCGCGACGTGCGTGGCGCAGGCAGCGAGCAGAATGGCAAGCCCGACGTTTCTCGAGGTCATAAGAAGCAGCCGCCGCATTTTACCGTCCTTGCGAGATTTTTGGAGGAAATACTTTCAACCTGGGGAGACAAAGTTGTTTTTATTGTCGTTAATATTGCACAATCCAAGATTAAATGAAATAGTGACTTGGGTCGTTCACGTTGCACCGAAGCCGAGCAGAGGAGCCGCAGACCATGTCTCTCTACATGCTTCAACTATCCCGCGTTTTAGTAACGCTTGGCATTGCAGTGCTTGCCTTTCACGCTTACGCCGCCGAACCGCCGGCAAGCTCGGCCGACGTCCTCAAGGCCGTTGAATTCTCCGCGGCGACGCCGCTCGACGAGTCCTACCGGGGAGAGTTCGTCGGTTGCGACGGCGCGGCCGGAGCGAGCAGGAAGGACAAGTTTCTCGGTTTCAACCTGAGGCTTCCTGGTGTCGCGGAATCGAAACAGTACTATCTGTGCAGTCGCGACCCCAGCAATGTGAAGGCGTTGCTGCGCCTCAAGGACGGCGCGATCTACGGGCGCAGCAAGATGGCGCTCGACGTCGACGGATCCTGGGCGGCATGGAACGGTCTGCCCGGTGCTACCGATCTGAAGGAGACGTCGTACAAGTGGCCGGGCTCCTCCAATCCTTCCGCGCAGTCCGCACAAATCGATCCGGACCGCATTCCCTTCATCGTGATGCCGACGGCCGGCCTTTCCAAGATAACCGGCAACAAGAGCGGTGAAATGGGCCGCATGTTCGCTGAGAAGACCGGGCTGCGGCTCGGCGATATGGGCGTCGTCGTCTACAAGGACCGGTGGACGCCGGTTCTGATCGCTGACGGCGGTCCTTTCATGCGGCTCGGCGAGGGATCGAGCAGGGTCTTCGAAGCAATCGGCGAAAGCCGTTGCAAGAAGTGGAACAGCGATCAAACGGCCTGCGTCGGGCCGGGACACGTCTATCCCTACAAGAATTTCGGTCTCGGCCATGACGTGATCTTCATCGTCTACCCAGGCAGCCGGGACACCGGCCTGAAGCCGGAGAATGCCATCTCGAAAATGTGTGCCTTTGCCAAGGAGAAGCTCAACCTGACGGGCGGCGCAATGTGCCCGTGATGTTTCCACGCAAGCAGGAGAGGAGTTTGCGATGCGTTACCTTTTGCCATTGAGCATTCTGATACTTGCCGGCGCGACCGGCCAGCTCAGCGCGGCGACCTTTGGAAAATGCAAGTTCAATACAGAGACCATGGCCTTCGCGGGAAGCCCGAGCGAACAGGCATCCTGTCTGCTGCGCAAGGTGAAAATACTGGGAAATGTCGACGCCACACCCGCGCAGCTGCCGTCCAATCTCGCAGGCTTCATCGGCCAGCCGGTCACCATCTCCAAGCCGAAGCTGCGGCAGGCACTTTCCGGCCAGGGACTGACCGAGGCCGGGCTCGGAGGCAGTCTCGACGCGCCCTTGTCCCGCGGCAACACGAACAATCCGCAGGCACCGATGGCGCGCTACTTCGTTATTCACGATACGAGTTCGCCGAATTTCGGGAACGTGGCGCAGTTTCCCGCTGACATCGATACCAGCAACCAGGTCAATCGGCTCGACGGTTTCAAGAGCCCGTCGAACGCCAAGGCGCACATATTCCTCAACCGCCGGGGCGAGATCTATGTCGGCCATGATTTTGGCGTGCCGTGGCGCGCAACCAAGCTGGAACAGCAGATCGGCACTTTGTCGCGCGGCATGTTCCTGCACATCGAGAACGTGCAGCCGCGCCGGAAGCACCCGAGCCAGCCTGATGGTAACGCGCCAACGCCCGGTTTCTCGACAACCCAGTATGACCGGCTCGCGCTGCTTTACCTCATGGCAAGCATGCGCGCCCAAACCGGCCTCGTTCCGGCATTTCATGCGGCAATAGACCAGGGCCTGAGCGACGGGCATGACGACCCGCAGAATTTCAGCCTGGAGGATTTCGACGCCGCACTTGGACGCCTTCTCGCCAGTGTGAGTTAGAATATCGCTCTCGACTAGGCGTGGCGCAAACTGGAGTCGCTGGTTCCTTTTGGGTTGGGACCTCCGTTACGGGTGCTGCTGGAAGCATCGACGGTAAACCGTTGAATATCGAGGGAAAGGCGAGCGCTCGAAGCTGAGGAACCATTCCGGCAAAACGGCACCGCGGTTTTGTGGGCGCAATTGCGTGGAAACAAGAAGAGCCGATTTGCTTGCCGCGCAGCTCGCTCAGTCCTAATGTCGAAGTGGACATTGTCCCGTTTTGAGGGAGAAGCGCGATGCCGTCGAGTTTCAATGTCGAAAGTGCCGATGGTTACGAGCAGCTGATGGGGCGCTGGAGCAAGAAGCTCGCCCCCGGGCTCGTCGATTTCGCCGGGCTTGCGGATGGGGAAAGCATTCTCGATGTCGGCTGCGGCACGGGAAGCCTCACCTTCACGCTGGCGAAAAATCCCCGCCTGAAGGCAATTTCGGCCATCGATTTTTCGCCGGTCTTCGTGGAGGCTGCAAGCCGGCGCAATACGGACCCGCGCATCGCTATTCGGGAGGCGGATGCCTGCGCGCTGCCCTTCGAGGATAACAGTTTCGACCGGGCGCTATCGCTGCTCGTGCTGCATTTCGTGCCGGAGGCCGGCAAGGCTGTGGCCGAGATGCGGCGCGTCGTGCGTCCTGGCGGTGTCGTCGCCGCCGCCGTCTGGGATCACTATGGCGGCATGTCCGGCATGCGCATGATGTGGGATACGGTGGCGATGATCGACGCAAATGCGCGGGCGATGCGCCATCGCTATTGCTTCCAGCCGATGACGCAGCCGGGAAAAATGAAGGCGAGCTTTGTCGGCAATGGTCTTGTCGATGTCGAGGAGACCTCGCTGACGATCCGCATGGATTACGGCTCGTTTGCCGACTTTTGGGATCCGATCGCCTCGGGCGAAGGTCCGCTCGGCAAATATGTGGCTGGCCTGGATGCGGAGATGCGCAGGCGGGTCGATGCCTCGGTGAGGGATGCCTACGAGGCTGGAGAGCCGGACGGGCCGCGGTCGTTTGCCTCGGTCGCCTGGGCGTGCCGGGGCAGGGTGCCGGGATAGCCGCGGCAAACCTTTGTTTCCACACCGCCATGCACTTGTGCCGGAGCCGCTTTAGATCCCGGACCTCCGGCGATCGCGATACAAGCCGATGCTGATCACATTCGGTCCAAGGTCCCTTTTCTGCTGCGGTATCTCGGCCGGCTCAGTGGAGGCTTCGACAGGCTGTTCCGCTTCGGCGGGCTGTTCCATTGTCTGGGGAATGTCTGCCCGTTGCGCCTCGACCAGCGCCCTCAGGTCCCGCACATTGCCGTAGAGCTGCGCCACCAGCTTGCGATAATAATCGACGACCTGCTGATGCTCCTCGCGTGAAACGTAGCGTTCCCGAAACCACTGAACCATGTCATTTCCACCTGCTTGCTTACGGCAGGGAAACTTCCCGCCATGGGAAGCGGTTCCGAAATGGTCCGGTTATGGTTAAGGCTTCGTTGTCGTGGCGGGCTGGCCGGGCAGAGAGAGGGAAGCGCCCGATCGCGGTTCCCCCAGTCCGCTTTCGTCACTTGCCCTGCTTGCGAAGCGCCTCGAGCAGCACGCTCGCCGTCGGGCCCGACGAGGCGGGATTCTGGCCGGTGATCAGCTGGCCGTCGACAACGGTGTGAACACCCCAGTCCTTCACCTTGGAGAAGGTGGCGCCGAGGTTCAGGAGTTCGTCCTCGACGAGGAAGGGCACCACCTTGGTGAGGCCGACGGCTTCCTCTTCGCCGTTGGTGAAGCCGGTGACCGTGCGGCCGGCGACGAACGGCGTGCCATCGGGCTTCTTCGCGCGATGCAGGGTGCCCGGCGCATGGCAGACGAGGGCGATGGTCTTGCCGGCGGCGATGAAGCTCTCGATCAGCCTGACGGAATTCGGGTCTTCTGCGAGATCCCACATTGGCCCGTGGCCGCCGGGATAGAAGACCGTGTCGAAATCGGCCTGATTGACACTGTCGAGGCGAACCGTCCTGGCGAGCTGCGCCTTGGCGGGTTCGTCGGCATTGAAGCGGCGCGTCAGGTCGGTCTGGAACATCGGCTCGTCGCTCTTGGGATCGAGCGGCGGCTGGCCGCCCTTGGGAGACGCGAGCGTTATCTCGGCGCCGGCTTCCTTGAAGACGTAAAAGGGTGCGGCAAGCTCTTCGAGCCAGAAGCCGGTCTTCTTGCCGGTGTTGCCGAGCTGGTCATGCGAAGTCAAAACCATGAGGACTTTCATGCTGCTTCTCCCTGTTGGCGTGGTTGATTGGCATGCGCTGAAAACTGGGGATTTCGAATGCCGGGGCAAGCCCCGGCGCGTCGCAATGTCAGGCCTCTCAGGGCTGCGCCGGCATTCAGCCCAGCCTTGCCAGCACCTCGGCTGCGGCCTTCAGATCCGGCGTGTCCCTGCCTTCCGTGAAACTCTCGTAGACCGGCCGCAGCAGCGCCTTCGCATCTCCGGCACGCTCGCGTCCGAGCCAGTGGGTGGCGAGGTCGGTGGCGGTGCGGATTTCCCAGGCTCTGGCGCCCTGTATGCGGGCGAGTTGCAGCGATTGGGTGAAATAGTCCTCGGCCGACATGTTGCTCAGTTCCGGAGCCGACAGCAGGATGGCGCCGCGCAGGCGCAGGAGTTCGGGCAGGTAGGAAGTATAGCCCTTCTCCTCGATCCCTTGGCTGGTTTCCTCGGCAAGCGACCAGGCTTCGGCAAAGTCGCCGCTTTCGGCAAGCGCCGTGGCGATGACGATGTTGAAGCGGATGGAGAAGAGCTCGAAGCGGGCGGCGTGGAGTTTCTCGAGGTGGCGCTGCAAGGTGGCGACACCGGTTTCGACATCGCCGCGGCGTATCGAAAGCTCGGCCTTGAAGGCGTTGCCCATATGGAGATAGGGGCCGGTGGAATGGGTTTCGGCACGCGCGACGAACCAGTTCAGATGTTCTTCGGCGAGATCGAGATCGCCGACCCAGAGAAGAGCTGCCACTGCATTGATGACGATTGCGAAAGCGACGGGATGGCGCATGGCTTCCGCTTCCCCGATAGCCTCGTCGATCGCGTCGCGCATCTGTGCCGTATGACCCTGCAGCCAGAGGGCCGTGACCCAGCCGATGCCGGCCCAGCTGTAATGGTCGAAGCCGTAATGGATCTGGCGGCTGGCAGGCGGATTGTCGGGTTCTAGAACGGTTTCCAGCTCGGCGCGCGCGTTGGCCAGCCCTCCCATGACGCAGTGCGAGACGCCCATCAGCGTGTGGGAAAGTGCGGTTGCCGCCGGGTCTCCAAGCGTCGCTGCAATTTCGGCACAGCGTTTCGCCTGGAGCAGGCATTGCCTCTGTTCGCCGCTGCGCAGGTGATAGAAATAGATGGGTCCGATGAGGCGCACGGCATTGAGATAGTCGCCGCGCATCTGCGCGATCTCGAAGCTTCTGTTCAATGCGGCAACGGTGGCTTCATGGTGGCCGCGCGTGAACATCATGGAGACGCCGAGCGAGGCCTGCAGCTGCATTTCCTCGCTGCCGCCACGCGTCGTCTCGTCCAGCGCCTGCAGCGCGCGTTCGGTCCAGCGGTGGCATTCCGGCAGCAGTCCCATGGCGCGCGAGACGGGGGCGGCCGCAGCGGCAAGGCCGATGCCGATCTGCCTGTCGCCGGTGTCGCCGAAGCACCAGTCGAGAGCGGCGCGCACATTGTTGATCGCTGCAAAATGCGGGGCGCGCTCGTTGGCGGTCGACAATGTCGACCATTCGCTGCCGTTCTGTTCCAGCCAGCGTCGGAAATAGGCGGCATGGCGGCCGGAGAGCTCCGTCCATTCGGCCGTATCTGTGCAGAGGTCGATCGCATAGGCGCGGGTGGTGTCCAGCAGCCGGTAGCGCATCATGGCGCCGAGCGGGCGGGCGGCCACCATGGATTTTTCCACCAGGCTGTCGATTGCGGCAAAGACGGCAGCGCGGTCGAGCGTGTCGTTCGTGACCACTTCAAGAGCGGCATCCAGCGTGAAATGGCCGACGAAGACGGCGAGCCGCCTCAGCACCGCACGTTCGAGATCCGAGAGCAGGCTGTAGCTCCAGTCGAGCGTGGCCTGCAATGTCTGCTGGCGCGGCGGCGCTGTCCGCAGGCCATGCCACAGAAGCGTCAGGCGCTGGTCGAGAAGGGCTGCCGTCTGTTCCAGCCCATAGGCCTCGACACGGCGGGCGGCGAGCTCGATTGCGAGCGCCACGCCATCGAGCTTGCGGCAGATATCGCTGACAATGGCGGCTTCCGCATCGCTGACATCGAGATGCGCGCCGTTTGCCATGGCGCGCTCGATGAAGAGTTGCGTTGCCGGAAACTGCTCGATCGCGCTGACGGAAAAGCCGGGAGCCTCCGGCGGATAGGCCAATGCGTCCAGCCGGTAGATACGCTCGCCCTCGATGCGCAATGCCTCGCGGCTGGTGGCGAGTACGTGCACTTCGGGCGCGGCCTCCAGGATGGTCTCGACCAGGGCGGCGATCGCCTCGACGAGGTGTTCGCAGGTATCGAGCACCAGCAGGAAGCGCTTGTCTCTCAGGAAACGGATCAGATCCGGCGTCGGGTCCTCGGCCTGCACCGACAAGCCCAGCATGGAAGCGATGGTGGTGGCCGCCAGTCCGGGATCCGTGATCACGCTGAAATCGACGAAGAGCACATGGCCGGCGAAATCCTCCGCCACCTGATGGGCAGCTGATATCGCGACCGTCGTCTTGCCGACGCCGCCGGGGCCGACGATGGTGACGAAACGGGAATCCGTCAGCTGTGCCGCGAGCTTCATCACGTCGACGTCGCGGCCGATCATCCGGCCAAGGCGCGGGGGTAGATTGGCATGCGGAAAATGCGGTGTCGCAGCGGATGGGCCGTTCCGTTCTGCAGGCGCCAGCGAAACGGGCGCGACGAAACAATAGCCGCGCCCGGGAACCGTCGTGATGTAGCGCGCTCCGGCCTGGCCGTCGCCGAGCGCCTTGCGCAGGCCGGTCATGTGGAAGCGCAGGCTGCCTTCCTCGACCAGGGCATCGGGCCAGACCTGCGCCATCAGGTCCTTCTTGGAGATGATCTCGTTGGGGGCGGTCACGAGTGCGATGAGGATGTCGAGCGCGCGTCCGCCGAGCTCTATGGGAGCGCCGTTTTTCGTCAGCAGCCGTTCGCTGACGGCCAGCCGGAACGGGCCGAAGCGAAATCCGCCGATATCCTCGTCCACCCCATTCGCCACGGCGTTTCTTCCCCGCCAGCCCCTGTGCGGGGCGAACTTTAGAGCAAGTATCTGGCCTGCGCCATACGGCAATCGCCTTGTTTCGCCCTCGCGGTCCCGAGCTTTGCGACCTCTGATAAGTGCTTGCGCAATGAGTGCCCGTTTAGCGGATCTCCGCGTGCGGCTTGCAAGAGCTAACAGCCTCTAACAAGCCCTAACGGGCTATGCGCCGCCTTCTCCCGTAGGTTCCTGCCAGCACAAAAGTGCAGCCGGAACATTCCCGAATTCAAGGAGATCGCCATGCATACCGATGTCGAAGAGATCGATCAGGACCGCCGCATGCTGCTGGGCGCTGCAACGCTTGGACTTGCCGCCGCCGGTACGATGGCGCTGATGCCGTCAGCTCTGGCAGCTGCGGCCGACCCCGAGGCGATCCGTCCCTTCCATGTGAAGTTCAAGGACGAGCAGCTGAAGGATCTGCACCGGCGCGTTGCCGCAACCCGCTGGCCGGACCGTGAGACAGTCTCCGACGATACGCAGGGCGTGCGGCTCGATACGATCCAGAAAGTCGCCAAATACTGGCGGGCGCATGACTGGCGCAAGGTCGAGGCACGGCTGAACTCCTTCCCGCAGTTCATGACCGAGATCGATGGGCTGGACATTCACTTCATCCATGTGAAGTCCAAGCATGAAAAGGCTTTGCCCATCATCATCACGCATGGCTGGCCGGGTTCGATCATCGAGCAGATGAAGATCATCAAGCCGCTGACCGACCCTACCGCCTTTGGCGGCACCGAGGCAGATGCCTTTGATGTCGTCATTCCCTCGCTGCCGGGCTACGGCTTCTCGGGCAAGCCGAAGGAAGCGGGCTGGAACCCGCCGCGCATCGCCAAGGCCTGGGCCGTGCTGATGCAGCGCCTCGGTTATACCAAATACGTCGCCCAGGGCGGCGACTGGGGCAATGCCGTGACCGAGCTCATGGCGGTGCAGGAGCCTGCCGGCCTGATCGGCATCCATACCAACATGGCAGCCACCGTGCCCGCCGACATCGCCAAGCTGCTATCAGCAGGGGCGCCGGCGCCGGCAGATCTCACGGCCGATGAAAAACGCGCCTATGAGCAGCTCGACGATTTCTACAAGAACGGGCTCGGCTATGCGATCGAGATGAACAACCGGCCGCAGACGCTTTACGGCATCGTGGATTCGCCTGTTGGCCTCGCCTCGTGGATGCTCGACCACGACATCCGGAGCTACCGAATGATCGCCCGATCCTTCAACGGAGAAAAGGAAGGTCTGACGCCTGACGATGTCCTCGACAATGTCACGCTTTACTGGCTGACCAACACGGCGATCTCGTCTGCGCGGCTCTATTGGGACAATGCGCATTTCCCCTCCGGCGGCTTCTTCGATCCGCGCGGCATCAAGATACCCGTCGCCGTCAGCGCCTTCCCGGACGAAATCTACCAGGCGCCGCAGAGCTGGGCGGAAAAGGCCTATCCGAAGCTCATCCACTACAACAGGCCGGCCAAGGGCGGGCATTTCGCCGCCTGGGAACAGCCGGAGCTGTTTACCGACGAGCTGCGCGCCTCCTTCAAATCGCTGCGCGATCAGATCTGAGGGCAGTCCGCGGCGCTTTCCCTGAAAGCCAACCCTGTTTTCCCAAAGGAAAGAGATCATGAGCGATAACCAGATCGTCGATTCCAGCTTTACCGCCATCGTCAATGCGCCGATCGAGAAGATCGATATTCCTCGATGGTGCTTCACGCTGCCGGAGAAGGAATACCAGTCCTGCTCGCCCGCCCATATCGCCGCCGGCTTTACGACGGCGCCGGACGGCACGCGCATGTCGATCAATGTCGAGACGATCGGCGGCAGCCTGATGGTGCAGCATTATGTCGAAACGCTTGCCGAGAAGGATCACCTGATCCTCGATTCCGACTCCGACGTCTTCACCCCGACCGGCCGCCTCACCATCCATGTAACCTGGGAACTCAGCGTCAAGGCGATCGACGGCGGCAGATGCGAGTTCACCAACCGGGTGCAGTCCTTCGCGACCGACGAAATGATGGCCTTCCTCGACCGGCAGGGCATTCCCTTCGAGGTGTTCCGCACGCAGCGCCAGCCGATGTCGATTGCCCACAACAAGGGCGAGACGCCGCTCTTTGCCGCCAGCATCGAGCGTTTCGCGCTGCGAAGCCAGCCATCCAAAGCGGCATGAGCCCAGGGAGAGCAGGATGATAGACCTTTCCTATGAGCGCGACATTACCGGCCTTCTGGTGGTCGATCCCTATAACGACTTCATCTCCGAAGGCGGCAAGATCTGGCCGCGCATCCAGGCCGTGGCCGAGGCCAATAACTGCGTGCCGCATATGCTCGAGGTGCTGACGGCAGCACGCGAGGCAAAGCTTCCGGTATTCTTCGCCATGCACCACCGCTATCGCGAGGGCGATTATGAAAACTGGAAATACATCGCCCCCATCCAGAAGCTCGCCTGGAACCGCCGCACATTCGAATTCGGCACCTGGGGTGGCGAGTTCAAGGCCGAATTCGTGCCGGCGTCCGGTGAAGTCGTGGCCTCGGAACATTGGTGCTCCAGCGGCTTTGCCAATACCGACCTCGACAACCAGCTCAAGCGGCGAGGCATTCACCGGCTGATCGTCATCGGCCTGATCGCCCATACCTGCATCGAGGCAACGGTCCGTTTCGCCGCCGAGCTCGGCTACGACGTGACAGTCGTCAAAGACGCCATCGCCGACTATTCCGACGAGATGATGCATGCCGCACTCGTCATCAACATGCCGAACTATGCAAGCGCCATCGTGACGACGCAACAGGTCGTCGCGGCGATCAAGGCGGCGCAGAGCACCGGGCTCGCGTGAACGGGCAGGGCGCCTTGCGCCCTTTTCGGCAGTCGGAGTTTCTATCAAACTTTCAAAGGAGCAAATCCATGGATCAGCATTCGAAAGTGCTCTACACGGCCAAGACCCATACGAGTGGCGGGCGCGAAAACGGCGTTGCGCGCAGCTCCGATGGCCGCCTCGACCTGCGCCTCTCCGTGCCCGGCTCGGCGCGGATCGGCACCAACCCCGAACAGCTCTTCGCCGCCGGCTGGTCGGCCTGCTTCGAAAGCGCAATCGGCATCATTGTGCAGAAGAAGAAGATCGCATTGTCAGGCGATGTCACGATCGATGCCGAAGTCGATCTCAATCTTTCCGATGCCGGATATTTCCTGACGGCACGGCTCAATGTCGGCATTCCCGGCGTGGAGCGCGATGTGGGCCAGTCGCTGATCGAGGAGGCGCATCAGATCTGCCCCTATTCGAAGGCGACGCGCGGGAATATCGACGTGACGATCCGGCTGGTTTGATTGGGGCAGGACTGAAGGGAGGGTGTCTTGCCAGCCGCGCCCCGTTCAACACCAAGGCCGCCTGCCATCCGAAACCTTACCGGGGCCGCCTGATCGCCCGCACCTTGCCGCTGCCGCCGCCACCTGCGTAGAAGACATCGGCTCCATCGGATTCCAGCCCGGAAACACCGGTGCCCTCGGGCATCTCCAGCCGTTCCAGCACGTCGCCGGTCTTGGGGTCGATGCGGCGCAGGTCGCTCTTGTCGTCCTGCCAGGTGGCGTGCCAAAGCTCGCCGTCTACCCAGGTGACACCGGTGACATGGCGCTTGGACTCGATGGTGCGCAGGATCTTGCCGGTCTCCGGGTCGATCTGGTGGATGCAGTTTTCCCGGTACTGGCCGACCCAGAGGCTGCCTTCGCACCAGGCCATGCCGGAATCGGCGCCTTTGCCGGGGGCAGGGATGGTCGCGATCACCGCGCCGGTCTCGGGGTCGATCTTGCGGATCTTGTCTTCGGCGATCTGGAAGATGTAGCGCCCGTCAAAGGCGGTGCCGGCATGGGCGGCGACATCGATCGCACGCAGCTCGGCGCCGCTCTCAGGGTCCAGCGCCCGCAGGTTTTCTCCCGCCGCAAACCAGACCTTGCTGCCGTCATAGGTGACGCCGCCGATGTTGCGCGTGCCCTCGAAGGGTCCGTATTCCCTGATGATCTCTGCCTGTGATGTCTTCATGGCGCTCCATCCCCTTTCTCACCGGCTCTTTGCCTGGTGCAATTCCGGTCGCAAAACCGCTGCCCACTCTTGCCGGAACTACTTTTAGTCGCTGGGCAGCGGACCCGGGAGTAACAATGTTGTCGGGAAGCCGACGACCGGCGGCATCATCCAGCGCCGCGCCCTGCCATTGCCGAAATACTGCACCTTGCCGGCGTCCTGCAGCGCTTCCAGCGCCCGCTGCACCGTGCGTGGGCTCAGGCTCAGGGCAATTGCCAGAGCCGTGCTCGACCAGGATTCTCCATCGGCGAGAAGCGCCAGCAGCGAGGCGTGCTCCTCCTCGACCGGCGGGGCGAGCACGACGACTTTGCGCCCGTCCTGCGGCAGCAGCATGAAGCCGTGGCTCGTCGCCTTGACCTCGGCAAGATCGGCAAGTGCTGCGCGCAGCCGGCCGATCTCGACGCGCAACCGCGCCCGGTGGGATTCATCGGCGTGACGGGCGCGGAAGGCGCGGGCGAGAAGAACCGAGCGCAGGACATCTGATGGTGCGGCCTCGGCGAGCGTGCGGGCGAGCGCAAACAGTACTGGGCGGCTTGCGAGCGGCACGATCGCGCTGCCGGCGCGCACCACGTTGCGGCAGGCATCGATGACGAGCGTATCGGAGGCAAGCAGCGCTTCGACCTCCTGAAGCTGCAGCAGGCGCTGGGTGCCGCCATCGATCAGGCGGGCGGCTGGCGCCTCCAGGGCCTTTGCGGCTTCTTTCACCTCGACGGCAAGTGCCGGTATGCCGGCTTTTTGCGCCGCGTCTGCCGCCTGGGCCAGCGCCTGGCGCGCAGGCTCCGTGCGCAGCCGGCGGATTGCGACACCGGCGACGGCAAGTTCATGGCCGGCGCGGGCAGCCGGCGGCAGCGGCGAGGGGTCGAGATCGGCGAGCAGCTTTTCGGCAGCATCGAGATGGCCGATCAGAAGGAGGCGGCGGATCTGCAGGTTGCGGGCGTGGGCCGCGTTGACGCGGTCGCCGCGTCTTTCGAGCGTGAGGCGCGCGCCTTCCAGCGCCTTTTCCGGCCAGGCGAGATCGCGCGAGACCAGAGCGATTTCGGCTTCGGCCACGATGCAGCGGGCGCGCGCTACGGCCTCGCGCGGGCCGAAGGCATGGGCAGCGCTCTTCAGCAGTGCCTTGGCGCGGGCGAGATCGCCGAGCTGGGCCATGGCGATGCCCCGAAGGGCGAGCGCCGGCGGGTCGTCGCGCAGCGCCACGCGCTTCATCGCCCCCAGCGCATCGCCCACCGCCAGCGCCTGTGCGGCAGCTGTAATCAGCGAGTCCATCGGAATCCCGTCACACTTGTAACTCCCACCCCTCGGCAACAAGACCTAGTTTATTCCCCATCGGCAGGCAACGGCCCGCCGTCGGATACGTTTCAACGCAATGAGAGGAGAATAACCATGATGATGCACAAGACCGGAACACGGGCGGAATGGCTGCAGGCGCGAATTGCGCTCCTGGAACAGGAAAAGGAACTGACGCGCCGCAGTGACGAGATCGCCGCAAAGCGCCAGGAACTGCCCTGGGTGAAGATCGACAAGGAATACAAGCTGGAGACCGAAGCCGGCATCGTGCCGCTTGCTGACCTCTTCAAAGGCCGCTCGCAACTGCTCGTCTATCACTTCATGTTCGGCCCAGATTACACGGCCGGCTGCCCGTCCTGCTCGTCGATCGCCGATGGCTTCAACGGCGTCACCGTTCACCTCGAAAACCACGATGTCGCCTTCAGCGCCGTTTCCCGCGCGCCGCTCGACAAGCTTCTCGGGTTCAAGAAGCGCATGGGCTGGACCTTCGACTGGGCCTCGTCATCAACAAGCGGTTTCAACCGCGACTTCAATGTCTGGTTCACGCCGGAAGAACAACAGAGCGGCGGCATCGAATATAACTTCCGCCGCGAACCGCCGATCCCGGCCGTGCTGCAGCAACAGAAGCCAGGTGGTGAGCAAAGCCCGGACGACCTCATCTCCTCGATGACCGGCACCGATATCAACACCTTCGCCCGTGAGCGGCCGGGCCTCAGCGCCTTCGTAATGCAGGGCGGCGATATCTACCATACCTATTCCTCCTATGCCCGAGGGGTGGATGGCGTGTGGGCCATGTACCAGTGGCTCGATCGCGCGCCGCTGGGCCGCAACGAGGAAGGCGTCTGGTGGCGCCACCACGACCGCTACGAGGCAGCGTAATGCGCCCGTCAATCTCCACAGGAGCCGGCAATTCCGCCGGCTCCATCCTGTTATCCGGCATTGCGCGCGGGCTAACTTTTGCGGCGGCGCCGACATTTGCCGTCATGGCCGCACTTTCGGCAAGCGAGCCGGCGGCCGACATGATCTGCTCGATGGCTGGCATGCAGATGGATGGATCACCGCTCTTCAGCGGCATGGTGCCGATGTATCTGCTGATGGGACTGTTTCATGTCGGGCCCTGGCTCAGATGGATGGGCGGCGAGGGAAGTTTCCGCCGCCCGTGAGACGGCACGAATTCGGTTTCCTTTACGGAAACCAGGACATAACGGCGTCTCGCTCTCAGGATCTCCCTGATCGAGTTCTCTGCGACGGTGGCTGCGGTCTCGTTTTTTATTGGCGTTTTTCAAAGGCTTGACCGCCGCCAAGGCTGTCGAACCTGTTCCTGCTATTCGGTCAAGGAGACAGGGTGTATATTAGTCGATCGTAATTTGCGGCAAGGAACAGCAAGATGCGCGGGCTCGTGGCAAGCGTGTTCATCTATCTGATTGTTCTTACAAGTTCCCATGCTGGTCCGCTTCACGACGCGGTCAGCAAGGGCGACCTGGCTGCGATCGCGGCAGCCCTTGATGCGGGGGCTGACATCGAGGAGCAGGACAAGGGAGCCACTCCGCTATTTCTAGCCGTTCGCAGCGATCATCCGCAGGCAGCAGAATTGCTGATCGAGCGCGGGGCGAATGTGAACCACGAGTCGGCGATTGGCCTGCCGATCACCGGTGCCGTCCTCAAGGGCTCCCCCGACCTCATCCAGATACTATTGGCGCACGGTGCCGATCCCAATGCGGCAGCGAGGGGCGAGCGCATGCTGCATTTCGCAGTCGCGAGCGGGTGTCTGGACTGCGTCAAGCTCCTGGTTGAAGCCGGTGCCGACGTCAACGCCATATGGGTCCGTGGCGATCCCGCGCGCCTGCCAAGCATCATCACTGCCTATCACCTTGCAAGGCACGACGATCATGCCGATATCGCCGACTACCTGTTGGCCCACGGCGTCATCATAAAGAAGCCCGAGCCGATTTCCGCAAAGCTGGCAAATGGCGACCCGGCGAAGGGTGCAACATTCTTCGCATCCAATTGCGCCGGCTGTCATGTCAAACGTCCGCAGGACGTACCCAATAAAGGGCCGAACCTGTGGAACGTGGTGGGACGGGACAAGGCCTCGACGAAATTCCCAGGCTACTCGCGAACCCTGTCGGACTGGGAAGGGCCATGGACCTACGAGGACCTCAATATCTTCATCGCAGGACCCTCTCTCACGACGCCAGGCGTGAATATGGACGTTCGCGGCGCACCCGAAGAAGCCGATCGCGTCAACGTCATCGCTTATCTGAGAACACTCAGCGACAATCCTGTCCCGCTGCCCTGAACACTTTCGAGGGCAGGTTATGACGAACCCGCACAATTCCCAATCGCGCCGATGTGATGGAACCCGGTCAGCAACCCTGACGTTTCCGCCTCGCTGTCTCCTGGCAGCATGCCCACCCTGACACCCCTTCCGACGGCATCCGGAATTGCCCGCTCGCCGCCGCTTTCGGACGGAGGAAATACATATGTCCGCATTGGCAAGCCTGCGCGCGCTCACCCCGCAGCAGCGCAATACCGTGATCGCCAGCTATCTCGGCTGGATGCTTGACGCCTTCGATTTCTTCATTCTCGTTTTCGTTCTCAAATATATCGCCGAGGAGTTTCATACCGACGTTCCCGCGGTGTCCGTGGCAATCTTCTTGACCCTTGCCATGCGGGCGCTCGGCGCCCTGATCTTCGGGCTTGCGGCAGACCGTTACGGGCGGCGCATTACGCTGATGGTGGATGTGATGCTCTATTCGCTCTTCGACTTCCTGACCGGTTTTTCGACCGGGCTCACCATGTTCCTGGTTTTGCGTGCCCTCTATGGCATCGCCATGGGCGGGGAGTGGGGTGTCGGTGCCTCACTCGTCATGGAGACAGTGCCGGAGGAAAGCCGCGGCATCGTGTCGGGCATTCTGCAGGCAGGCTATCCCTCCGGCTATCTGCTCGCCTCGCTGCTGTTCTTCCTGCTCTTCCCCGTCATCGGCTGGCGCGGCATGTTCTTTGTCGGCGTGGCTCCGGCGCTGCTCGTGCTCTATATCCGCCGCAATGTGCAGGAGAGCCCGGCCTTCGTAAAACGCCAGCAGCAGGGGCGCCGTCCGTTCCTCACCGTGCTGCGCGAAAACATTCCGCTCTTCATCTGGGCGGTGCTCTTGATGACCGCTTTCAACTTCTTCAGCCACGGCACGCAGGATATCTACCCGACCTTCCTCGAAAGCCAGCGCAACTATTCAAGCTATACGGTCGGCGCGATCGCCATCGTCTACAATATCGGCGCCATTCTTGGCGGGCTGTTCTTCGGCGCGCTGTCGCAGCGCATCGGCCGCAAGCGGGCGATCGTCATCGCCGCACTGATTGCGGTGCCCGTCGCGCCGCTCTGGGCCTATGCACCGGGGCCGGTGCTGCTCGCGCTCGGCGCGTTCCTGATGCAGTTCTTCGTCCAGGGCGCCTGGGGCATCGTGCCTGTACATCTCAACGAGCTTTCGCCAGACGAGGTACGCGGCACATTCCCCGGCTTCGCCTACCAGCTCGGCAATCTGCTGGCCTCGGGCAACGCCACGATGCAGGCGGACCTCGCCGCCCATTGGAACGGCGACTACGCTTATGCGTTGGTCATAGTGGCGGTGATCGTTGCCATCGTCGTCGCAGCGCTTTCGGGCCTGGGATACGAGAAGAAGGATGTCCGCTTCGGCACGGAGGAGGCCGAGGAGCCGCATGGCGCGATGCGAGTTTAGCGCTGCCTGTGGCTGTGAAGGCCGGCGGCCAGGGCTGCCGGCCTTTCCTTGTGAGCCACGGGCAGGCGTGCGCCAGGCGATGCCTAGTTCTGCCAGGTATTTCTGATCCCGCCCGGTTTTTCCTTTTTTAAGATCATTGTCCTACCTTTTGCCTGCGCCGGTTCTATATTGCGTACCGCCGCGAGGGTTCATGGATAGTAATTTCGCCTTCCTGCTGCCGGTCATGATGCTGATTTTCGGCTGCACCTTTCTGATCGTCGGCCGGTTCGGGTCGCGGGAAGCGAAGTTGTGGGGGCCGGGTTATCTTTTTGCGTCGGCAGCCTTCTCCGTTCCGCTTTTCGACAGCCTGCTGCAGGAGCGCGTGGCTTCCGCCATCGCCGATGCGTTGTTCCTTCTCGCGTTCGTCTTCTATTCCGGCGCCATGCTCGCCCGATTCCAACGGCCTTCCTATCTTCAGCCGCGCCTTGCCTTTGCCGGTGTGACCTACGCGGGCATGCTCTATGCGGGGCTGGTGGCCGGCAATGTTCCGGCGGAGTTTCTGCTGAACGATCTCGCCTGTGCGGCGCTGCTCGGCTTTGCCGTCACCGTCAGCCTGCGGCACATGCGCCATACGGCCGACAAGCTGCTGCTTGTCGTCTCCAGCCTCGTCATTGCCGATACCATTATCCGCAATGTCATCTTCGTCTTCGTGGTACCATCCTATAGCGGCCACGGAGATTTCATCTCTTCGCAATATGCTTTCGCCATGCAGGCGTCGACATCCATCCTGGCGCTGATGTTTGCGCTTTCAGCCCTTGCTGCAACGACGGTCGACACCATTGCGATGCACCGCGATATCGCCGAGCGCGATCCGATGACCGGCATGCTGAACCGGCGCGGCTTCGACCGCATGGTGGCAGAGCGCGGCCGGGCCGAAGGCTCCGTCATCATCTGCGACATCGACAATTTCAAATGGGTCAACGATACGCTCGGCCACGGACCGGGCGACGAGGTGATCCGAGCTTTCGCCGAAATGCTGCTGGCGCGGATGCCGGAGGGCGGTTTCGCGGCGCGGTTCGGCGGCGAGGAATTCGTGATCTTCCTGCCGGCAATGCCGCTGGCCGCAGGCGCTGATTTCGCCAACCGGGTGCGGCTTGCCTTTGCGGCCGTCGACCGCAAGGCAAGCGGCTTCGACGGAAAGATCACCGCCAGCTTCGGTGTCGCCGGCGCCGATGCCGCCGATCATTCCCTCTACGAGCAGATCGCCCGCGCCGACAAGGCGCTCTATGCGGCCAAGGAAGCCGGGCGCAACAAGGTGATGGTCGAAGGCGAGCCGCCGCGCGACATGTCCAGCCCGCGAGTGGTGTCGGTCAACAGGGGCTGCTGAGCGACTGTTCCAACGATTTCAATAGATTACAAATCGTCCATGTCGGAAAATCGCCGCATTTACTACACCTTGCCGTCGCAATTGGCTGAGACCCTGTCACGATCTGGTGATGAGGAGGTGAATGGTCATGAGCCTGTCTTTTCCGACGATGGCAGCGATCCGGTTCGGTTACGGGCGACGACCGGGCGAGGCTCTGCCGCAGACGAAGGATGATCTGATCGGGCAGGTGACGCGCGGCGCGAACAGCGTGCCGGGCTTTCCCGTCGGCGGTATCGAGGCGCGGCATACGCAGATCCTCGACCTCCAGGACAGGCTGAAACAGATCCGGCAGGCTGATGGCGACGATCTCGACCGGCGCCAGCAGCGGCGACTATTGCAGCGCCGCGCGCAGGTGCTTTTCCAGATGGATGCCAATGCGCGGTTGATGCAGGCGGTCCTTTCTCCCGATGGTTTCAACGAGCGGCTGGCCACGTTCTGGACCAATCATTTTTCCACCAGTGCCGCCAAGAGCCTGCCGATGCGGCTGATCGTGCCGCTCTACGAGGCAGAGGCGATCCGGCCCTATATGGGGGCCAGGTTTTCGACGCTTTTGCGCAGCGCCACCGAGCATCCTTCGATGCTGATCTATCTCGATCAGGCGCAGTCGCTGGGGCCGGAATCCAAGGGCGGCATGCGGCGCAACAAGGGGCTGAACGAAAATCTCGGCCGCGAACTTCTGGAGCTGCACACGCTCGGTGCCGGCAGCGGTTATACGCAGGCCGACGTTCGCTCTGCAGCCATGGTGCTGACGGGGCTCACTGTCGACCAGCAGGCGATGGAGACAGCTTTCCGGCCGCAGATATCCGAGCCCGGCGAACATCAGGTGCTCGGTGTCAGCTACGGCGGGGTCAAGCGCTCGCGCAAGGATTACCTTGCCATGCTCGACGATCTCGCGGTCCATCCGAAGACGGCTGCGCATATCAGCCGCAAGCTCGCGGTGCATTTCATCTCCGACCAGCCGCCGGAGGAGATGATCCAGGCCATGAGCGAAGCTTGGAAGAAGACGGATGGGGATCTGCCTGCCGTCTACCGCGCCATGCTCGACCATCCGGCAGCGTGGCGGGATGAGGGCGCAAAGGCGCGCCAGCCGTTCGATTATATCGTCACCGGCTTGCGGGCGCTGAATAGCGGTTCTGGCGCGGGCGATGTCGCGGCCTTCATGCAGGCCTATCAGCAGGACGATGATGACAATGACGAGATGATGGCGATGCCGAAGAAGGATGCAGCGCCCGCTGCCGACGGGCAGGCGATGATGCAGGCGCCGCCGAGCTCCGAGGATGAGGCACGTATCAAGCGGCGCAAGGCCTTCCAGATGGCGCGTGCGCTCGGGCAGGGCGCTCTGCGCCGCATGGGCCAGCCGACATGGCTGCCACCGAGCCCGGCCGGCTTCGAGGAGAGTTTTTCCGCCTGGATCACCGCGAGTCAGCTGTCCGAGCGACTGTCCTGGGCGCGGCGCGCCAGTGCCCAGTTCGGCAAGGATGTCGATCCGCGCGACTTCCTGAAGGCAACACTTGCCGATGCCGCCCGCGACGAGACGATCCGCGTCGTCTCGCAAGCGCCGAACAGGGTGAGCGGACTGACGCTGGTTCTCGCGTCCCCCGAATTCAATCGTCGATAGGAGCCCGTCATGACAGAGTTTATGCTTTCACGCCGTGGTTTTCTGACATCGGCTTGCTGCCTTGCCGCAGCCCCCATTTTTACACCGGTGACCTTCGCGGCGATGCCCGGCGACAAGCGCTTCGTGACGATCGTGTTGCGCGGGGCGATGGACGGGCTCGATCTGGTGCAGCCCTATGGCGATGCCGGCTTTGCGGCCCTGCGGCCAACGCTGTCGCTGACGCCGGACAAGGGGCTTCTCGATCTCGACGGTCATTTCGGGCTCAATCCGGCGGCGGCCGACCTGATGCCGCTGTGGAACAGCAAGGAGCTTGCCTTCGTGCATGCGGTTTCCACGCCCTATCGCGACCAGCGCAGCCATTTCGACGGGCAGGACATGCTGGAATCCGGCGGCGAGCATGTGGCCGAGGAAAAGACCGGCTGGCTCAATCGGGCGCTTGCCGTGATCCCGCGTTCGGATGCGCGCAAGGCGATCGACGTCAATACCTCGACCGAGCTGATCCTGACCGGGCCGAACAATGTCGATGTCTGGGCCTCGGATTCCAATCTCGGGCCGGCCAGGGACGAAATGCAGTTCCTCATGCGGCTCTATGCCGGCGATCCGGCTTTCGCAAAAGCAATGGATGAAGCGATGCGCGCCAACAGCGCTTCCATGATGGCGGAACCGTCAGCCCAGCGCGGCGAGAAGATCACCGATGTGGCTGTTCTTGCCGGCAATATGCTGAAGGGCGACTACCGCATCGCCAGCTTCTCGATTACCGGCTGGGATACGCATGTCGGCCAGCTTAACCAGTTCAAGCGGCCGGTGCAGGATCTGGCGCAGGCGATCACAACGCTCAAAGCTACGATGGGGCCGGATCTGTGGTCGAAGACGGTCGTGCTCGCCATGACCGAGTTCGGCCGCACGGTGCGTGAGAATGGTTCCGGCGGAACGGATCACGGTACGGGAGGCTGCGCGGTGTTGGCGGGCGGGGCGATCGATGGTGGGCGCATACTCGGCAAGTGGCCGGGACTTGGGGACGCTGCGCTGCTCGACGATCGCGACCTGATGCCGACGGCAGATGTGCGCGAGCTGGCGGCGGCGATGCTCTACCGACAGTTCGATGTGTCGGCTGACGATCTGACCGGGAAGATTTTCCCGGGATTGAGTTTCGACAAGGGATCACAGTTCCTGCGGGTTTGAGGCGAGGATTTTTGCAGCCTCCAGCATTCCCATGCTTGTTAGAGACCTCAAATCAAATCATACAGCCTGAAAATCCAGGTGATCTGATAGAGCAGGCCCGCACTTACGAATACAGCATGAAACCGCCGATTCGCCGTCCAGGCCGCCACGATGCACAGCGCGATGAACACCGCATTCCTCGCCGGGTATTCCCAGCCGAGTGCTGCCAAATAGGCCTTGCCCTTGAGCAGCGTATCCAGAAAATCCACCACATAGGTCACGGCCAGCATGCCGAAGAACCAGCGCCGCCGCGAGATGAAATATTCCTCGTAGCCGCCGTAATCCTCGATCGTCGTCGGGAAGATCAGCACGCAGAGGAAGAAGAACAGGCAGCAGAAGCTGATAAGGAAGAGGTAGACGCCGAAGGAGATCACGGCGAGCGACTGCAGGCGATATTCCCACCACCAGAAATGGATGATGAAGAGGAACATCGAGGCGACCCAGCCGAGATGCACCCAATAGACCCTGAATTTGCCGGGTGATTGCACGATGCCGCCGAGGCCGGTCAGCAGGCGAGCGAGCGAGAGGCCGATCACCATCGACATCACTGTGCGGATGTAGACATAGACCTCCGGTGTCGCGGCCGCCTGCATCATCTCACTCCTGGGGGACGACCTTGGGTTTGCCGTCCTCGTCGAGCGCCACCATGATGAAGGTGCCGGCGGTGACCTTTTCCTGCTGGTTATAACGCGAGCGATGCGCCCAGGCTTCCACCCGTAGCGTGATGGAGGTGCGCCCGACGCGCTCCACATGGGTATAGATGGACAGCGTATCGCCGATCTTGACTGGAAGTTCGAAGGCCATTTCCTTGACCGCCGCCGTGACGACGCGGCCCCTTGCGCGCTCGGCGGCGCGGATGCCGCTTGCCAGGTCCATCTGCGCCATGACCCAGCCGCCGAAAATATCGCCGGCCGGATTGGCGTCTCCGGGCATGGCAAGCGTACGCAAGGTAAGTTCGCCTGTCGGCTTGGCATCGGTCATCAAGGGCTCCCATCTCGCCGGTGATTCATCTGGAATCACCCTAATGCAAAGGCCAAGTGGTGCGGAAGCCCGTAAAAACGCCGGATTCGACAATGCCCCCTAAAAATGGTGGCTCGCCGCGGAAAAATCATGACCATTGAAATTGCGTTTCGATTCAGATACTTGAAGCTTCAACGCGTGCCGCGTCCAATTGCCTCACGTAGCGTTATTTCATCAAGATCTAATCAAGTTTTACCGTCCGGTAAGCGGCTCATATCAGTATCTGCTGATTGTCACACATGAGAGCTGCCGGAACCCCATGCGCAACATCAGGATTTCTACCCGCCTTTACGGCCTCGTCGCCTTCGCGCTTGTCGTGCTTGCCGCGACGATGATCTTCTTCCTCAACTATTCCTATCGGGAGCTGGAAGCCGAGCGAAAAGCCGGCCTGGCACAGATGGATGCTACGGCGCTCGCCATCTTCGACAAATATTACAAGCTGGAGCAAGCCGGCACGATGACCCGCGAGCAGGCGCAGGCGGCCGCCAAGGAAGTGATCGCTTCCATGCGCTACGGCGGCGGCACCGGCTATTTCTGGATCAACGACATGCATCCGACCATGGTGATGCATCCGGTCAAGCCCGAGCTCAACGGCACGGATCTGACGCAGAACAAGGATCCGAACGGCAAATTCCTGTTCGTCGAATTCGTCAATACGGTGAAGGCCAGCGGGCAGGGCTTCGTGGATTACTACTGGCCGAAGCCGGGTGCCGATCAGCCGGTTCTCAAATATTCGCATGTGGCGGGCTTCCAGCCCTGGGGCTGGGTCGTCGGTACCGGCGTCTATGCAGACGACCTTGCAGCGCTCTATCGCCAGAACGCCACCTGGACGGCGGTAGTCGGCCTTATCGGCGCCCTCGTTACCCTTGCCTTCGCCTATGCGATCGTGCGCAGCGTGACGGCCCCGGTCGCCCGCCTGAAAGAGGCGATGAACGCGATTGCCGATGAAAATGCGAGCGTCGACATTACGGATGCCGATCGTCGCGACGAGATCGGCCAGATGGCGAAATCGCTGATCGTGCTGCGCGACTCCGTTGCCGAGCGGGCCGAACTGCGCGTTCGCGAAGATGAGCGCCAGCGGGAGATCGAAGGCGAGCGGCGCGGCAACGAGGCGAGCCTGCGCTCGTCCTCCGAGCGCCAGACGGCGGCGATGCGCGCGCTCGGCGCCGGGCTGGAGCGGCTTGCGGCCGGCGACCTGACGGTTTCGATCGACGATATCGGTCAGGATTATGCCAAGCTCCGTTCCGACTTCAACGCGGCAGTCGACGCACTGAACAGTGTCATCAACGCGATCGCGGAATCGAGCCACATCGTCAATGACAGCGCCCGCGATATCAGCGACGCGACCAACAACCTCTCCAAGCGCACCGAGCAGCAGGCCGCGGCGCTGGAAGAAACGGCAGCGGCGCTCGACGAGATCACCGCGACGGTCCGCACGGCTTCCGAGCGCGCCAACGAGGCACGCACCATGGTGGCGGAAACGAAGACGAGCGCCGGTAAATCCGGTGAGATCGTCCGCAATGCCGTCTCGGCCATGAGCCGCATCGAGGATAGCTCGAGCCGCATCAACCAGATCATCGGCGTCATCGACGAGATCGCCTTCCAGACGAACCTCCTGGCGCTGAACGCCGGCGTGGAAGCAGCGCGTGCGGGCGAAGCCGGTCGCGGCTTTGCGGTCGTGGCGCAGGAAGTGCGCGAACTGGCGCAGCGCTCGGCCAATGCGGCCAAGGAGATCAAGGCGCTGATCTCGAGTTCGGCAACCGAAGTCGAAGGCGGCGTGGCGCTGGTGCGCTCCACCGGTGACGCGCTGGTCGAGATCGAGGCGCTGGTCAACCGGGTCAACGCCCATGTCGACTCGATTGCGACGGCCGCCCGCGAACAGGCGACCGGGTTGCAGGAGATCAACACATCGGTCAACCACATGGACCAGATGACCCAGCAGAATGCCGCGATGGTCGAGGAGACCACGGCCGCCAGCCAGACGCTGGCGGAGGAAAGCCAGCAGCTGCGGTCGCTCTTGTCGAAGTTCCAGCTGCGCGGCCAGGCCGGGCAGGGCGCGCGGTACGGCCGGGCTGCCTGATAGCGGGTGACGATCTGACGAGAAAGGGCCGCGGCATTGCGCGGCCCTTTCTTTTATTCCAAGGCAGATCAGAGGAAGGCGTCAGCCGATACCGTGCTGTTTCAGGAGCGCCTGCTCGTCGCCCGAAACCCAGCCGAAGACTTTCGCTTCTCCATCCAGAACCTGCACGAGATAGTGGACATCGAAGTCGATTATCGTGTCCGGTTGGCTCCCCCGGACATAAGTCGCCCTCCAGGCGACATGCGCCACACAATGGCTCTCATCGATCGGTGAGAGATGGATATGGCGAAGCATCATATCCTTGGTGCCAATGGCGCGATAACGCTCATACGCCTTCGCCATCATGCGCTTGAGCTCATCGTCATTCTTGCCGGACATGACTCCGGAAGGCGAGGCGGCGATGACATCCGAGGCATAGAGGGCGGCGACCTCACCCATATCGGCTTTGCCCGCGAGCCCCTGGCGGAACAGGTGTTCATACCGCTCGAACAGTTTCCTTACTGCTGCTTCCATAGGCTGGTTTCCTGATGGACCGGGCTCATGATGCAGTAGCTATGGTGCTGGCCGGGAATACCAATAGGGCTCGAAGCAGGATCAGCATTTGCCGGGTCGGCCCGCCCTTGGTGCAGGAGCACATGATCCCACGGTGCGGAGATACCTCTCTAGCGAGTGCAAGCGCTCGGGATCAGCCAATCTCCACACGTAAAGCTTTCATTCACCGTTTTTAACTAAATTTGAATCGAGGTTTTCAGATCACAGGCCGCATGCGGAAGCGATAAGTATGGCGTTTCTTTCCCTTCTCCAGCGTACCGCCTTGCCACTCCTGCTTTCTGCGGCATTGACGACCTGTTCGATCAGCGACGGGCTGGTGCCGCCCGAGAATGTCGATAGCAGCACGCGCGTCAGTTCCATCACGCCGCCGCGGGGCGGGGCCTTGCGCATGGCGCCGGTCCAGAGCCAACAACCTTATCCCGCAGCCAGCGCGCCGGTCGGCAATACGCAGGGACAGATCGATTATCTCGATACGCCGAACCTCGCCGGCACGAGCCAACAGATGCGCGCCCCCGGACAGCAATCGGCCCCGATGGCTGCGCCGCAACAGGGGCAGCGGCGCCTGCCCATGATCGATAGCGACGAGGCGCTCGCGCAGCAGGGCCAGCCGCAACGGGCGCCGAATGGCAACTGGGGCGGCGTGAAGCCGCTCGCCATCCCCCAGGGTGGCGTCAACATGGATTCGGAACTTGGTGCCGGGCAGGGCAATGAGCAGGTCGTCGGGCTGGCGCAGGACGAGCAGCAGCAGATCGCCGAGGGCAATGCCACCGAACCTGTCGTCGACGGTATCGGCACCGATAACCCGACACAGCTCAACCAGGGTCGCCTGCCGCAGCCGGTTGCCGCCGCGCAGATGAGCCGCGCGCCGATGCGCGCTGCCGGCAATCGCGCCCAGACCTGGAGCGACGGCAGCCCGGTGCTGGCGCCGACCCGCGTTCCGGAAGAGGATGAGCCGGAAGAGGTCGCCATGCTGCGGCCGAACAATCCGATGATGAGTGAACCGGCCGCTCCGATCGACCCCGGCGTCATGCCGGCCTCGGAGCTTTCCTGCCGGCGCGAACTGAAACGCATGGGCGTGATCTTCGATGACCGCCCGCCGATTTCCAACGGGCCGGCCTGCCAGGTGCCCTATCCTGTGTCGCTGAAGGGCCTTTCAGGCAATATCGGCGTCAAGCCGGCGGTAACGCTGAATTGCCAGGTGACGCTTGCCTTCGCCAAATGGGTGAAGAACGAACTCGCGCCTTCGGCCCGCTTTCGTTACTGGACCGGCATTCAGACGATCGTGCCGCTTGGCGGCTATTCCTGCCGGCGCATGAACAACAGCCGCCAGAGATACAATCCTATTTCCGAACATGCGAAGGGCAATGCCATCGATGTCGGCAAGTTCGTACTGAAGAACGGTCATGAGATCGACGTGCGCAAGAAGGGCCTGTTCTCCTTCCGCGAAGGGCGGCTCCTGAAAGCCGTGCGCACCGACAGCTGCAATTACTTCACGACGGTGCTCGGCCCCGGCTACAATCCCGAACACTACAACCATTTCCACTTCGATCTCATGTCGCGCAGGGGCGGAAGAGCCGTCTGCAAGTAGGTCGATATCACGGGAAGGTCTGCGTCACCTCGATCACGCCGACGATGGCAGCGTTGAAGCTGTCCATTTCATCAGCGGGTATCCAGTATTCGAGATGTGTCCGACCGCCAGCTTCCTGTACCGCGTATCCGTCGAGATAGTCCTTTCGGACCTCGAATTTCGTAACGAATCCTGCGCCGCTACGAGGCACGTTCCAGTCACGGGCGATCTTGACGGCATAGTCCTGAGAAAGCACCGGATAGAAGATCGGCTGGTCGGGCAGGCGGGGCGGAAATCCGCGCATGCCGAGATCGCGGATGAGCGCTAGTTCCTCTGGACCAACCGGACGCCAGAGGGTGATTGTTTCGATGGCGTCGCTCATGTCCTGTCCTCGTTGGTCGTCTCTTCGGTCAAGGTCTTTGCCGGCAATGCTGCAGTGTCGCAGATCGCCTTTTCGAGGGTCGAGATCAATACGGTGCCGAGATCGCTGACCGACTGGATGATCTGTGCATTTTCATAGTAACCGGTCGTATCGTGGCCGATGCCGAGCCCGTAAAGCCTGATGTCGTCGGCGGCTTCTACGCGTCCGATTACCTCGCGCAGGTGACGGTCGAGAATGGTGTCCTCGTTGTGGAAGAACGTTGCATCATCGACAGGTGCACCATCGGAGAGGACGATCAGCGCCTTTCTCTTCTTCTTGATTGCTGCCAGCCGATCCACCGCCCATTCGAGCGCTTCACCGTCGATATTCTCTTTGAGCAGGTCCGGGCGAAGCATGGGTTCCAATGCACGACCTCCGCCTGACCAGTGGGGTGCGGCCGCGGATTTATAAATGATATGCAGAGTATCGTTCAGGCGTCCAGGCAATCGCGGCCTGCCCCTGCTTCGCCAGAGTTGGCGGGATTTGCCGCCCTTCCACCGGACGGTCGTAAAGCCGAGCAGTTCAGTAGCGATGCCCAGATTCTTGAGGAAATCCAGCGCAATGTCGCAGGCTGCTGCCGTGAGCAATATGTTCTGTCCCTTCATCGAACCCGATTGATCGACGAGAAGGGTGATTGCCATCTCCGACAACTCCTCAGCGGTCTTTGCCGCACGAATGCGGTCCGATGCCGCCAGTGCCTTGACGGTCGCGCCGGTTCGCCAGTCCGTCAGCGCATAATTGAACGTGCGGCAGGCACCCAGATATTGGATCTGGTCGGCGCCTTCCAATTTGCCGAGAACCGTATGCAGCTTGTCTGCATCGATGACGATATCGAATTGCCGGGTGTAGATGCGATAGGCGTCCGCGTCGGGGTGCCCTTCGGGCGCCGCGACGGAACTGGCTCTGGTCATTTTCGTCTGGCTTTTAAAACAGGATTTAAGGCGTTGCAGAGCGCGAAACATGGATAAAACTTTTGGAGCGGCGGTACGACCGCTAGATGGCATGGAGAATTTGCCGAAGTCTACAACTTACTGTCGTGACAGCGGCATGTCGCATACTTCTGCCTCGCCCGCAGGCCGGCCCCGGATATCCTCGCATCCTGCCGGAAACCATTAAGGCACTTCGCAGTTAGGAATACTCGGCCTGATCCCGGGGGATGAGGCGACTGCGGGGAAGGATGGAGATCGGCGATCTCGGGCTCATGGCGGGAAAGCATCTGCTCATTGTCGAGAGCGGCGATCTGGTCGCCGACGAAGTGCGGCTTGCGCTGACGCAGGCCGGCGTCGTCATCGTTGGGCCTGCCGCCTCCGTCGAAATCGGCCTTGCGCTGCTCGACATCGTCAGGATCGATGGCGCCATCCTGGATATACGCATCGAAGGCGAAACCGCATTCCCGCTCGCCGAGCGTCTGCAGGACGCAAGAATATCTTTTGTTTTCGCGATGTTTCATGCCGATGCGGATATTGCACCAGAATATGGCGGCTACCGGCTCAACGAGAGCCCCGCCGCACTTGCCGAGATCGGCGAGGCTCTCTTTGCGCCGCGCGCAAACGGCGGCTGAAATCCGGCCTGGCTCGCAGCGGCATCCCATTGTGCGGTAGCGTACAAAGTGGCCCGCTGGCGGAACGAACAGCAGGTTGCCCCCTTTCTCCAGAATAAGAGCCCGCGGGTTCACATCCGGGGCCAGGGAGCCAGGACATGCAAGATTCCCACGAAATGCTTCAACAAGAGATGGTCGCCCATATTCCGGCGCTGAGAGCATTTGCCCGCACCTTTTACCGATCGTCCGGGGATGCCGACGATCTCGTACAGGAAACGCTCGTCAGGGCGCTTGGCAGCATCGGCCAGTTCAAACAGGGCACCAAGATGAAATCCTGGCTGTTCACGATCATGCGCAACGCCTTCTGCACGCGCTTTCGCCTCAGGCAGCGCGAGACGCTGGGCTCGGAAGAATGCGCCTCCTCGCAAGGCAGCGTGCCGGCCGACCAGGAATGGCACCTGCGTGGCCACGAACTGGAGGCTGCCTGCGGACACCTGCCGGAGCCTTATCGCGCCGCCTTCGCCTTCGTCTTCGTGGATGGGCGCTCCTATGAAGAAGCCGCGGACCATTTCCATTGCCCGATCGGCACTATCAAGAGCCGGGTGAACCGCGCCCGCCGACGCATTGCGCATGATATCGGCTATTATCAATAGGCCTGATTATCGCCGGCCTGGACTTTCGCGAGAGCCTGCGGCTGTCTGAGCTCGCCGATCAGCCGGCGATATTCCTGCTCGGCGCGACCGTAGGAATCGCCGGCGAATTCCTCGAGGCCTGCCCGGTCGCGGACGGTGACTAAGCTGCGCTCCGACCAGATCAGCTGCCTGCCTTCCAGATCATGCAGGGCGGTGGTTATGCTGGCGCGCCTGACGGACAGCATGAGAGCCAGGAATTCGTGCGTCAGGCCGATGTGGTCGCCATCGATACGGTCGTGGCACATCAGTATCCAGCGCGCCAGCCGTGCCTCGATGGAGTGATTGGCGTTGGCAAGCGAAGTGAAAGCCGCCTGTACTATGAATGTCTGGACATAACGGTTCAGGAGCCTGCGCAGAGATGGCACGGCCCTCAGGGCCTCCTGCAGCGGCTCTACGGCGATGCGCGAGCCATGGCCTTCCACCTGCACGAAAATGTCGAAGGTCGCGTGCGTGCTGTCGAGGATCGGCGCCAGCGGCACGATGCCTTCGCGCCCGACGATGCCGACCTCGCTTGATCGTTCGGCCACTGATCGCGCGACGATCGACGCGATGCCGTCCTCGATGAAATAACAATGTTTCAGCTGATGGCCCGAGGTCGAAAGCGCATAGCCACGCGGCAGGGCAAGCGGTTCCAGGTAAGGGGTGAGATGCCGTGTCGCCTCCTCGTCCATTCTTCCGCGCAATATATTATCGCCGGCTGCATAGATGGCCCTGTCCATGATCTTCCCCTTCGTCGTGCACCAGACTCGATACGACGGCCGAAGTTCCCGATTAGCGCCGATTTTCGCAGGAGTTGTGTCGGCAGTCGAGCTCCATGCAGCCTATGCGCACCGATGTTTCAGGCTTGTCACCAAATGGTGATCTTTCCAGGAATGCCGGGGCGGGAACTTTATTCGGGTCGCCGTGTTGGGCGCGAACGATCGATCCGGGGCAGCGCCGCTATCCACATGTCAGACTGGACCACACCCCTTTATATCCGGCTTCCGGACCAGGAGAGCCTTATCACCGTTCGCGGGACGGGCCATGCGGCAGCGCTTCTTGCCGACAAATGGCCTGTCACCCACGGTCCGGCCTTCGAGCACGCGCTGGCCTCCTTCGCGGCGGTCTCGGAAGGCCATCTGTTGCCCGACGAGGCGCGGGAAGCCTTCGTCGAAGCGGCGGATGCTGCCGGCGTCGGCTGGCTGAACTATGACGAGGCCTGATATCACGTGTCGCGACGCAAGCGTTGTGGCAAGAGCAGGGCTGCTGAGACGAAGAGGAAGCCAAAAGCCTTCAGCGCCGCCACCACCATATGACCGATTTCCCAGCGATGACGCACCGCTTCGAAATCCGCCGGCAGCGGCCCGGCCGCCCAGAGCGCCAGGACGGCATTCATGGGGGCAACGAGGATGAACCACGCCGCAAGCGCGGCAATGAAAAGAGCCGCCCCTACGAGAGCGAGTGCGACGGACGGCCGCCTGCCGTGCAGAAGGAAGGCAAGCAGGACGGTACAAACAATCGCCGCGAGATCGACCGGCGCACCGACGACGGCGAAATACTCGAACTGGCCGTTGAAGACAGTTGTTTCCCGCCAGAGCTCGGGCGACCAGATGGCGAGCCGCGGGCCTGCCTCAAGAACGTGGGCGTAGGACGGGCCGAGGCTGAGGGCGGCGAGAAAGAGCGTCGCAACGCCGAGACCGGGGATGAACCGTTCCGCACCGCGTCCGCGTGTGCGAGCTTGCTGTCGAGATTCATGTAAGCGCATGGACGACCAGCCCGAGCAGGACGCAGCCGGCGAGGCCGGCGATGAAGATCACGCGCCTCGTTTTCGTGCGCAGGATGATTTCTCCGCCCCGCGCATCCTCGGCGGAAAAGATTCTCGCCTTGGCACCGTCATCGACAGATCCGGATTCTTTCGCTGTTATGGTCATGCCTTTCCTTTCCCGACATTTGCCGAACATCCGAGCCAGCAACAGGTTCCCGTCCGCCGCGTCCATCCGTCGCCCGGGCCGGAACTGCGGCGCCGATTGACTTGTTCCCGCGAAGGATTAAGCTTTGAGGCATCGCAACCACCATCCGCGCGAATGCCAGCGGAGGGTGCGAGTGGCGGGGCAACCTTGAGGAGGATGAGGTTTGCCGTGGATTACCGTGTTATTCTGCTGATCTGTGCATCCGTGATTGCCCTTTCGCCCGGCAGCGCCGGGGCGCAGGAGGGCGATGCGACAGCGGGTGCCGTTGTTTTCAAGAAATGCGCGACCTGTCATATCGTCGATTCCGATACGAACAAGGTCGGCCCGTCGCTCAACAAATTGTTCGGCCGACCGGCCGGAACGCATCCCAATTTCGCCTATTCGCCTTCGATGAAGGCCGCCGGTGAGGGCGGTCTCGTCTGGGACGAGGCGACCCTGCGCGACTACCTGCACAATCCGAAAGCAAAGGTGAAGGGCACGAAAATGGCCTTCGTCGGCGTCAAGGACGACCAGGAGATCACCAATCTCATCGCTTATCTCAAGCAATATTCCCAGTGACGGATCATAATCCAAATGCCGGGTGGCGGCTGACGGCACATGCCTAAATTGCCGTAATTGCAGATATTTTCCAGTTATGCGATAATAAATACGGACTTTTGCGGAATGCGGTTTCACGGTCGACTGCTCAGGGAGGAGCGGAAATGGCTGTTGTGCTGATCCTTGTCCTTGTTGTCGTCGGCTCCGTGCTGTTCCATGTGCTGAGCCCGTGGTGGTGGACGCCGATCGCGTCCAACTGGAGCTATATCGACAGCACGCTCGTCATCACCTTCTGGATCACCGGCATCGTCTTCGTCGCGGTGATTTCCTTCATGGCCTATTGCGTCTTCCGCTTCCGGCACAAGCCGGGCAACCGGGCGCACTACGAACCCGAGAACCGCCGGCTGGAAGTGCTGCTTGCCTCGGGAACGGCTGTCGGGGTCGCCGCCATGCTGGCGCCTGGCCTGATCGTCTGGAAACAGTTCATCACCGTGCCGCCCGATGCCGCATCGGTGGAAGTGGTCAGCCAGCAATGGCTGTGGAGCTTCCGCCTGCCTGGCGCGGACGGGAAACTCGGGCGCGCCGAGACGCGTGACGTGACCCCCGAAAATCCGCTCGGCCTCGACAAGAACGATGCAAGCGGCCTCGACGACATCATCATCGAAGGCGGCGAGCTGCATCTACCCATCGGCAAGCCGGTGCACATATTGCTGCGCTCGGTCGATGTGCTCCACGATTTCTATGTGCCGGAATTCCGCGCCAAGATGGACATGATCCCCGGCATGGTCACCTATTTCTGGCTCACGCCGACGCGCACGGGAACCTTCGAGATTCTCTGTGCCGAACTCTGCGGCGTCGGCCATCCGCAGATGCGCGGAACCGTCATCGTCGACAGTGACGCGGACTACCAGACCTGGCTTGGTCAGCAGCAGACGTTCACCCAGCTTACCGCATCGTCGGGAGAACCGCCGCCATCAAACTGAGGCGGCGGATGACGGCCGGAGGCCGCATCGGGAAAGGAAGGGAAGAGAGATCATGGTCGAGATTCCATCCGGCAGCATCCCATCCGCCGAAGTCGAGGATGTCGAGCTTTATCATCCGCACAGCTGGTGGACGAAATATGTGTTCAGCCAGGATGCGAAGATCATAGCCGTGCAATATTCGGTCACCGCCATCTCGATCGGCATGGTGGCGCTGGTGCTCTCCTGGCTGATGCGGATCCAGCTCGCCTTTCCCGGCGCTCTCTCCTTCATCGATGCCGATCATTATTACCAGTTCATCACCATGCACGGCATGATCATGGTGATCTATCTGCTCACTGCGCTCTTCCTCGGCGGTTTCGGCAATTACCTCATTCCGCTGATGGTCGGCGCGCGCGACATGGTATTTCCCTACGCGAACATGCTGAGCTACTGGATCTATCTGCTTGCGGTGCTGATCCTGGTCGCCGGCTTCTTCGCGCCCGGCGGCCCGACGGGGGCGGGCTGGACGCTTTATCCGCCGCAATCCGTCCTGTCGGGCACGCCCGGCGGCAAGGACTGGGGCATCCTGCTTATGCTCAGCTCGCTGATCGTCTTCATCATCGGCTTCACCATGGGCGGCCTGAACTATGTGGTGACGGTGCTGCAGGGGCGGGCACGCGGCATGACGTTGATGCGCATGCCGCTCACCGTCTGGGGCATCTTCACCGCGACCGTCATGGCGCTCCTGGCCTTTCCGGCCCTCTTCGTCGCCTGCGTGATGATGATGTTCGACCGCGTGCTCGGCACCAGCTTCTTCATGCCCGCCATCGTCGAGATGGGCGAGCAGCTGAAACATGGCGGCGGAAGCCCGATCCTGTTCCAGCATCTGTTCTGGTTCTTCGGGCATCCGGAGGTCTATATCGTCGCGCTGCCGGCCTTCGGCATCGTTTCGGACCTGATCAGCACGCATGCGCGGAAGAACATATTCGGCTACCGCATGATGGTCTGGGCGATCGTCATCATCGGAGCCTTGAGCTTCGTCGTCTGGGCGCACCACATGTATGTCAGCGGCATGAACCCGGCCTTCGGCTTCTTCTTCGCCACCACGACGCTGATCATCGCCGTTCCGACGGCGATCAAGGTCTATAACTGGGTGCTGACGCTCTGGCGCGGCGACATCCACCTGACGCTGCCGATGCTCTTTGCGCTCGCCTTCATCGTCACCTTCGTCAATGGCGGCCTGACGGGCCTTTTCCTCGGCAATGTCGTCGTCGACGTACCGCTGTCGGATACGATGTTCGTCGTCGCACATTTCCACATGGTCATGGGTGTGGCGCCGATCCTCGTCATCTTCGGAGCGATCTATCACTGGTATCCGAAGGTAACGGGCCGCATGCTGAACGAGACTCTCGGCCAGATCCATTTCTGGATAACCTTCCTCGGCACCTATGCGATCTTCTTCCCGATGCATTATCTCGGCCTGCTCGGCGTGCCGCGCCGCTATTTCGAGATGGGGGAGACGGCCTTCGTTCCGCCCTCGGCCCATACGCTGAACGTCTTCATAACGGTGATGGCGCTGATCGTCGGGGCGGCACAGATCGTCTTCCTGTTCAACCTGGTCTGGAGCCTTTTCCGGGGCAGGGAGGCGGGTGGCAATCCGTGGCGGGCGACGACGCTCGAATGGCAGACGCCGCAGACCCCGCCGGCGCATGGCAACTGGGGCAAGGAACTGCCTGTCGTCTATCGCTGGGCCTATGATTACAGCGTGCCGGGAGCGGCCGAGGATTTCATTCCGCAGAATGTGCCGGCCAGCGGCGGCGTCACACGGGAGGTTCCGGCATGAACGTCATGCTGATCTTCCTTGCCGCGGTGGCCGCCATCATCATCTGGTGGCTTTCCGGGCAGCGGCTGACCTCGAAGCCATGGCTCGAAACGGGTTCTGTGCAGCTGCCGGCGCATGACGATACCGGCCGGCAGCTGTCACCGGTGCCGGCGGTCAAGCTCGGCCTCTTCGTGTTCCTCGGCGTTGTCGGCGCGCTCTTCAGCCTTGCCGTCAGCGCCTATTTCATGCGCATGGCGTCGGCCGACTGGTGGGGAATGCCGGTTCCGCGACTGCTCTGGATCAATACCGCAGCGCTCGCGCTCAGCAGTTTGGCGCTGCAATGGGCCAGACGCGAAGCGCAGCATGGGCGCATGGAAAGCCTGCGGCCGGCGCTCGTGACCGGGCTTGCGCTTGCCGTCTTCTTTCTGATCGGGCAGATCCAGGCTTGGCGGGAGCTGACCGCCGCCGGCTATGTGCTGACCGACAATCCCGCCAACAGCTTCTTCTACATGCTGACCGGCCTGCACGGCCTGCATATTCTCGGCGGGCTTGCCGTGCTCGCACATACGACGCTCAGAGCATTTTCAGCCAAGGTTCAACCCGACAGGCTGCAGCTCAGCGTCGATCTCTCGGCCATCTATTCGCATTTCATGCTCGCCGTCTGGCTTTTGCTTTTCGCGCTCTTTGCCGGCTGGGCGAATGACTTCGTCGATCTCTGCCGCACATTGCTTAACTAGAACCAGAGGCTGCTCAGGAGGTGCAGATGGCACAGACTATCGGGACACACGACGAAACAAGCCTCAGACCATCAGGCCTGCGCGGCGTCGCGGCCGATTTCAGCTCGGACCAGCGCGCCTTCAAGACCGCCTCCTGGGGCAAGGCGATGATGTGGATCTTTCTGCTCAGCGATACTTTCGTCTTCGGCTGTTTCCTGATCGCCTACATGACCGCCCGCATGTCTACCCCTGTGGCCTGGCCCAATCCGAGCGAGGTCTTCGCGCTGCATATCGGTGGCGAGGACGTTCCGCTGATCCTGATCGCGATCATGACTTTCGTGCTGATCTCGAGCAGCGGCACCATGGCGATGGCGGTCAATTTCGGCTATCGCCGCGAACGCGGGAGGACGGCGGCGCTGATGCTGCTGACGGCGCTTCTCGGGGCAACCTTCGTCAGCATGCAGGCCTTCGAATGGACGAAGCTGATCACCGAAGGTGTGCGCCCCTGGGAAAACCCATGGGGGGCGGCGCAGTTCGGATCGACCTTCTTCATGATTACGGGCTTTCACGGCACCCATGTCACCATCGGCGTCATCTTCCTCCTCATCATTGCCCGCAAGGTCTGGCGGGGCGATTTCGATGTGGAACGGCGCGGTTTCTTCACCAGCCGGAAAGGCCGCTACGAGGCCGTCGAGATCATGGGCCTCTACTGGCACTTCGTCGACCTGGTCTGGGTCTTCATCTTCGCGTTTTTCTATCTGTGGTGAGGTCGTCATGAGCGAGACAACGGCACATGCGCAAAGCCCGACGGTACAGGCACAGGAACACGGACAGCAGCACCCGATCCGGCTCTATCTGGTGGTCTGGGGCCTGCTTTTCGTGCTCAGCGCCTTTTCCTACATGGTCGATTATCTCGGTATCCAGGGCCATCTCAGGTGGACGCTGATCCTGCTCTTCATGATGCTGAAGGCGGGGCTCATCGTCGCCGTCTTCATGCACATGGCCTGGGAACGGCTGGCTCTGGTCTATGCCATCCTGCTGCCACCGCTGCTGGTGCTTGTCTTCGTGGCGCTGATGGTTTCGGAAGCGGACTACACGATCTTCACCCGGCTCGCCTTCTTTGGCGCCGGGCCGTAGGGGCCAGGGAAAGGTAAACGCAGAAAGTTTCAATGCGTTTGTTTTTCCTTCCGAGGCGTCTGCGGGCTGGCTTGCAACCCGTGTTTCCGGCCCTGCCGAGCGGTCCCGAGGAATATTTTTGCGTCCTGTTTTTTGTGTGGAACTCTCTGCCAACTCGTGCGTTTGGCAGCATCTTTATGGAGCGATCGGGAGGAGATCATGCAACCGAAGATCGGAACGGATGCCCCTGCGGACCGCTGGATCGGTGCCGTGGAGCTTGCGATCGTGCAGAAGGCTTTCGACAGACTTTGCGCGGAACGCGGCTTGTCGCGCGACTGCACAGAGGCACGTGAACTCGCGCGTGTGACAATCGACCTTTACCGGCAGGGTGCCGACAGCGAATACAAGCTGCACACCTCGCTGTCAGGCTCCGATTTCAAGACACCGGCCCTGTGAGCGGCCGATGAGCAATGTCGTGACATTCCCGCGCCGGAACCTCAGGTCGCACCACCCATACTATGTCGGCTCGGCGAGGCAGGTGGAAGGGCGGATCGCGATATTGGAGACGATCGCGAAGATCACCGTGCGCGACAGCGCGTTCACGCCCTATGAACAGGCGGCCCTGCTGGCGAAGCTGAGGACCGCCATCCGCGCGGAATGCGTCGCGCACAAGCTGTCGCCGGACGAGCAGTTCGAAACGATGCGTTATGCCGAGCGCCTTCTCGACGATATCCTCGACAGCATCCACGACTGAGGCATCTGCCGTCACGTTTTCTTGTTCCGCCGCAGCCCTGCAGGCACCATGCCGCAGTTGCGGAGCAGCATCTGCTCATGCCAACATCCGGCCATGCTGATCCGACCTGCCAGAGCGGAAGACCGCAGCGCTATATGGACGATCCTGGAACCTGTCATCCGGGCAGGCGAAACCTATACGCTCGACCGCGACATGAGCGAGGCCGATGCGCTCGATTACTGGCTCGACCCCGGCAAGGAAACTTTCGTCGCCGATGACGGCGGCAGCATTATCGGCACCTATTACATCAGGGCCAATCAGGCGGGCGGCGGCAACCATGTCTGTAACTGCGGATATATGACGGCACCCGCGGCGGCGGGGCAGGGTGTGGCGCGCATCATGCACCAGCATTCGCTTGCCCATGCGCGCCAGCGCGGCTTCCGGGCCATGCAGTTCAATTTCGTCGTCAGTTCCAACGAGCGGGCAGTACGGCTGTGGCAGTCGCTCGACTTTCAGGTGGTCGGCCGGCTGCCCGGAGCGTTCCGGCATCCGACCCTTGGCTTTGTCGACGCGCTCGTCATGTACAGGGATCTTTGACGAGGGGCGCGCTTTACACGTCAGCCTTTGATCAGGGAAGCGTGCGCCTGCCGCGCCGCGACGCGTTGCGCCCGACAAACGCGGCGATCGCCACGAAGAGCACTGCAGTGCCGAGATTCCAGCCGAGCACCATTATCGTTGCGTCCAGCGGATGAAACATGGCGAGCGCCGAGGATGTGATACCCGAGACGGCGAGGCTGCCAATGAGCGCGACGGAGACCGGCCGCAGGAAGGCGACATAGCGCAGCATGATCAGCATCAACAATGTGAGCGGAATGCTGGTGACCACTAGCGTCAGCAGGCAGCTGGACGCGGCTTCCACGGTAACGGCGCCCGGTGGCAGCGCCACCCAGCCGGCAAAACACTGATAGCCGATATTGGCCATCCAGAGGACGAGGGTCGGGAGTGGCAGCAGCATCCACCGGCGCGATTTATCAGGAAGGCTGACCATGAAGGTGGCGATGGCGGCGAGAATGCCCGTGGCGAGCGATGACAGCATGCCCGTCAGGAAAACGATATCGGTCATGCGCTCGGCAAATTGCGGCCGCAGGCCATGGATCATGGTCAGGATGCCCATCAGCACGAAGGCGAGTGCAAGCCAGAGGGCGGCGCGCAGCAGAGGCGGCCGCAGCCGTTTCACCGGGCTGACATTGTCGGCGAGAGAACGGATGAGATCGGCGGTTTCCATTACGGCTCACCACGATCAAGCAGGATCTTGCGCAGGCTTTTCAGCGCCCGGTGCGTCGCGACCTTCAGCGACGTGATCGACATTCCGCTTTCGCTCGCAGCCTCCTTCAGCGACATTTCCTTCAGTTTCAGCATGTTGATCGCCTGCTGCTGGGCCGGCGGCAGGTCGCTGATTGCGCCTTCGAGATGAATCCGGTTGGCAGCTTCCTCGATATTGTCGCTGGTGGCAACAGCGTCATGTTCGCTCGACAGCGGAAATTCATGGGCGCGCTGGCGGCCCTGCCGGCGCAGCCGGTCGAAGGCGCGGCGGTTGGCAATGCCGACGAGCCAGGGGCCGAAGGGCCGGGTCGGATCATAGGTTTCGCGGATCGAATGGAGGGTCAGCAGGATATCCTGAACCGTATCCTCGACGTCTCTCGGATCGCGATGATAGCGCACCGCCAGCGAGCGCAGATAGGGCGTGATCTCCTGCAGCAGGCGAAGATAGGCGGCGCGATCACCATCCTGGGCACGGGCCATCAGGATCGTCCAGTCGAGATCGCGGTGGCGTGTGCTCCTGATGTCGGAGCCCGCCGGCCGGGAGGAGACGAGTTTCAGCCGGTCGCCGCGCTCCTCGCTCATGCAGGCGCGCGCCTTTCGCGCAGGCGGGCAAACAGGCGTGACACGAGATAGTCGAGCGACAGCGGTCCGGGGCCGAGTGCGATGACTGTGAGCGCAAGGGCTGCCCAGTAGAGGTGAAAATTCACCCAACCGTCCGGAAAGACCAGCTGGATCACTCCGGTCATGATCAGGAGCGCAAGGCCGACGAGGCGCGTGGCGAGACCGGCCAGCAGCAGGACCGGCAGCACGATCTCCGCACAGCCGACGAGAAAGGCGACCGTATCGGGGGCTGGGAAACCAAAGAGATTGCCAAGGATGTGCAGCTTGAACTGCTCCTCGAAGAGGAATTGCGTGCCGATCGAGAGCTGCAGGAAGCCGTCCCAGCGGGTCAGTCCCGAACGCAGGAAGGGCAGGGCAAGCGCGATGCGCACGACCGGCGGGGCGACGGCGATGCCGATCAGGCCGACGATGTCGAGAAGCCGCAGGTAAAGTGCGGCGGGCGTAAAGCTCTTGTCCGTCATGCGCTGCCGTTCCCGGATGTGATGGCAAAGGTGGTGAAGGCGCTGGCCGCCATCAGGCCGGAAAGGCATGTCGGCAGATCGAAACGGGGGCTGTCGCCCAGCGCCTGTTTCATGGCGTCGATCATCGTCCGTCCCTTGCCGAGAGCGGTGATGAAAACGGCGGCGCCCGGCGGCAGCGCGCGCGCTTCGACATCTGGACCGGGGCGAAGGAGCAGGGTGTCTTCGCCGCCTGCCGATATATCCACTTCCGCCGGCTCGCCATTGGCGATGTTCATCTGCCAGATCGTCAGCGCCGGGAAGGAGGAGCGCACGATGCGTAGCGACGGATGCAGCGTCACGCGCATATATGGCAGGTCGCCCGCCCTGATCCGCGTGAAGGCGGCGCTCCCGATCGGTTCGGCCTCGGCTGCATGATAGGCCTCGGCCCAGGCCCGCTCGATGCGCGCCACATCGGCAAGGTAGGGCAGACTTGCAGCCGGTTCGAAGGTTTCGATGAAATCGGCAAAGCCGCGGCCATAGTCGAGCATAATCGGCGAGGCCGGCGGATCGAGCGCCACATAGATGCGTCCCATGGCGAGGAAGAATTCCTCGCCGACGATGCGCGCCACGGCCGGAAACGCATCCTTCAACGTTGCCGTCAGGCCGGCGACCACATTGTTGCGATAGACGTTGAAGCGCTTCAGGCTGGGCCGGCCGTCTGGCCCGACCAGACCTTCGGGCAGGGGCTGCGCGGGGTCCAGAAGAGCAGCGGCAAAATCATGCTGGCGTTTGGCGGTCGAAGGTGTCGTCGGCATCATCAGGTCCCCCGTGTGACGACATTGCGCCAGAACCGGCGCAGGTTATCGAGACCGCCGGCGGTGGAGCTCCAGAGCGTGGCGTCGGCGATGAGGAGATCGCCGCCGAAAAGGCCGGAACGGGATTGCAGCATCGCATCGAAAGTGGAGCGGCCATCCCGCGTGAAGCGATGCGAGGGAGCATCAGGATCTATCTTCTGGCAGGCGATCACATCGAGCTTGTCAACCGCTTCGTGGAGCCGCTCGAAATGCGGCAAATGCGGATGAAGGTTGAAGCTCGTCACGCCCGCAAGCAGCCCATGTCGGTCGAGATCATGCTCGACTGCAATCGGGCTCGGCGATCCATCCGGTTCGCTTGCCGGGTGGAGGCCGAAGCGGTTTTCGACGGGCAGACCGAGGCCGGAGAGAAGCGAGCGGGCAAAGCCGCCGAAGCGCTGCTGCGGTGGAATGGTGCGGTCGCCATGATGCAGGAAATGTTCCGTCTGGATTTCGGTGCGGTCAGCCGCCGCTGCATCTTCGACATTGCCGATATCGTGATGCGGACAGATGAAGAGCATGTTGCCGGGCTTCGAAAGAAAGGTTGCGACCGCCTCGATCTCGCTGCTGTCGGCCCGCTGGCCTGTGCGCTGGGAATCGAAGGAAATGACGATGACCGTGTCGGCACTTTCGAGAATCCGGGCGTCGAGCCTGACGGTCACGCCTTCCTCGCCGCCGCGTTGCATTTCCAGCACTGCATGGCCGGTCTCGGCCTCTGCCTGCTCGACGAAGGCCTCGAAATTCCTGCGCAGGATTTCGTCGAGAAAGCCGGCGATGCCCTGGTCGAAACGCTCGGGGTCGGAAAGCTCCTCATAGTGCGGATAGAGGATACGGCGGCTTTCGAAGAGGGCCGGGAAGCGGTTTTCGATAATGCCCAAGGGCGCTTCGATTTCCCGCAAGCGATCCCAGGCGTAGTAGACAGCAACTCGGTGGCCGGTCATGGATCAACCCTCATTCGGCGGCCGAGCGTATCTCTCCGGATGCGGCCTCACGCATCAGGGCTTCGGCGCGGGCTGCTTCACCGGCCAGAACCGGCCACTCCGGAAGGTCGGCATCCCATTCGATCAGTGTCGCCACCGGCCCGATGCGGGAGAGCACATGGGCGTAAAGATCCCAGACGATGGCATCGACGGGGCGGTCATGGGTGTCGATCAGCAGCGGCCGGCTTTCCTCGTCGGCTTCACGCGCATGGCCGGCCAGATGGATTTCTCCGACATGATGCAGCGGGTAGGCATCGATATAGGCGATGGGGTCCCAAAGCTGGTTTGTGGAGGCGACATAGACATTGTTGACATCGAGCAACAGGCCGCAGCCCGTGCGACGCACGATCTCGGCAATGAAATCGATCTCCGACCAGGTACTTTCGGCAAAGGCCAGGTAGGTCGAGGGGTTTTCGAGCAGCATCTGCCGGCCGAGCACCTGTTGTACCTCGTCTATGTGGCCGGCGACGCGAGAGAGTGTCTCATTCGTATAGGGCAGCGGCAGGAGATCGTTGAGGAAGCCGGCATCATGCGATGACCAGGCAAGATGCTCGGAAAAGAGTGCGGGCCGATAGCGCTCGTTCAGCGCCTTCAGCCGCGAAAGATGCTTCCTGTCGAGCGCCCGGTCGGCGCCGATCGACAGACCGACGCCGTGCAGCGACAGCGGATAATGTTCGCGCACGGCGGCGAGATAACGATGCGGCGGGCCGCCTTCGCCCATGTAGTTTTCCGCATGCACCTCGAAGAAACCGATATCGGGCAAGGTCTCGATGATATGGCGGTAATGCTCTGCCTTGAGGCCGATACCGGCGCGGGGCGGCATGTCTCTGTCAGGGAGGACAATGTCTGGATTTTGCATGAGGCACCTGGCATCGGTCTGGATGGGACCGACCCGCGTTGAAGCGGGCCGGTCTTTTCGGGAGGCAAGTCTTCGGAGGATGTCGGTCCTCGGGGCATTGTTCCGGCGGGCGGTCATCCGGTTCTGCCCGAGCAGGCCTCCCGGATCGGCGTCGGATCAGACCTTGGGAGTGAGGCTGCCGGCGCCCTTCGGCGTTGACATCGTCGTGCAGGTGCCCTTCGGAACGAGCTTGAAGGCATTGCCCTGATAATCGACGGTGCTCGTGCCTGCGCAGGTCGTGCCGGCGCCGGCATAGCAATCGTTCTGGCCCTTCAGCGCCGTGCCGAAGCAGGGCTCGACCTTGCCGGATTTGACCAGGGCCGTGTGTTCCGCCTGAATCTTCTTCTGCGCGTCGGTGAATTCTTCCGCACCGGCCGGCAGGGTCGAGAGGGCGCCGATGGCGCTGGCGAAGGCGCCGACGACAAGCGTGGACAACATGCGATTGGACATTGTTATTCTCCGGTTTTCGATGATGGACAGAGGACTGTTCAGTCGTCTGGGCGGTGTGACCCGCCTGTCTTGAAGTTCGCTCTGGCGGCAGAAAGGTTACCTGTGCCGAGCGGCTGTTCTGATCCGCGCCAGGATGCTCACATTTTGCCTTTTCCAGAGGCGAGTTTGCGTGCAACGACCGTTGCCGGATGGATGGAGGGCGGCTCGGCAAGCAGCGGCGGCACGGTCGCAAGGATCAGCTTTGCTGCATGCCCGCTCATATGCGCATCGCGGCTTTCAGGATCAGCGAAGAGATCGACGAGGAAGATCAGGTCGGGATCGGCCTCGGAGCGCAGCACGAGCCATGTCGTCGTGCCGGCCTCGGTTTCGACATGCGGCAGCGCGTCTGCAATCAGGCGCGCAACTTCTTCTCCGCTTCCGGTCCTGGCGCGGAACGGAATGACGGCGGCAAGTTCGTTCATCGTAGATTCCCCTCAGTGGCCCGTCCGAGCCATTAAGGGTGAAAAATCCGGGTCAGTATTGAAGGGTGTTGCGGTTTCTGGTGCCGGCTTGCTGCCGCCTGACGTTCAGTTCAGGCGGGAATGCCGTAGACCGGTATTTCGCCGCTGAGCCCCCGTAGAAAAGCGGTTGTGCCGTGCAGGCTGCGACCACGCGCGGCAAGCAACGTGCGCGCTTCCTCATCCTCGACCACTGGTGTCGTTGCAAAGATCATGTCCGGGGTGGCGATCGTCTGCAGGCGCGATGCCAGATTGACCGTCTGGCCGAAATAATCCTGCCGCTCGTTCATCAGCACGGCAAGGCACGGGCCGCTGTGCAGGCCGACCTTCAGGAACAGGTCGTCGCGACTGTCGCGCCGGTTGAGTTCATCGATCACCTTGCGGATGTCGAGTGCGGCGGCCACGCCCTGCGCCGGGGTTGGAAAGGTTGCCATGATCGCATCGCCGATGGTCTTGACCACCGCGCCGCCATGGGCGGAGACGACCTGATGCATGAGCTGGAAATGCGAGCGTACCAGATCGAAAGCGGCAAGGTCGCCGATCCGCTCATAAAGTTCGGTCGATCCCTTCAGGTCGGTGAACAGGAAGGTCAGGCTGGTGATCCTGAAGCGCTGGTTGAGATCGAGAACATTGGTACGGTAGATATCCCGGAAAGTCTGGTGCGTGAGCAGCCGCTTGGCGGTCAGGACTGGCACACGCCGCGTCAGGATCGCTTCCAGCGTCTTGCCGGCGATCCAGAGGATCGGCATTGTCCTCCGGTTCGTCCGGTTTTCGAGATCGAGCATCAGAAGGCCCGGTGCCACACGCAGCGTTTCGCCGGCCTGGTGCGCATCGTCGAGCTCGATCGACAGGCGCTGGCCCTCGGCCGGTTCGCCGCTCACTTCCAGGAATCGCGAGCTGTGCGTCACGGGATCGAAGAGGATCGCCACGCCCTCGCGCATCTCAACCTGGCGGCCCATGCGCGCACCCGGCGCAATCTCGAACGCGTCGAGGACGACCTCGCTGACGATGGGCGCAAGATGCTCGGGCAGATCGCTGCCCGAACTCCAGAAAATCTGGCGCGTATAGTCCCAGAGCGGCAGGCTGTCGGGATCGTGGGCGGCGATGTGGCGGATGCGCGGATCGACCGTGAAGGTGATCTCCACGGTCTCGTCGAGCGTCGGTTCGCAATCGAGCGCACAGAAGGAGCAATTATAGTGATGCTGGTCGATGCCCTGCAGCGACTCCGCCTGATAAAGCACGCCGCCGCAGCTTTGGCAGACGACGTTCCAGGAGAGTTCGAAAAGGCCGTGCTGGGTGGCATGCAGGAATGCGGCGATGCTTTCCTGCTCGCCGAGCCCGTTCGTGCGCGCGAAGGCCAGCGGATTGACGCGGTTCAGGCCAAAATCCGGCGCTTCCTCAATAAGACGCGCCATCGCGGCGGCAACGGTTTCGTCGACATGCTGGCGCACGGCCATGACGCGGTTGGCTATATCAGGCATCGCTCATCCTATCAGAATGCGGCCCGAAAAGCGGGGCCGAGAAGAACAACAATAGGTCGGCAATGGCAGGCAGGCGACCCGTTTATTTTTCGCCTTAAGGTAACCTTTCGTGCGCTGGAGCGAAACACGGACCGAACGTCCAGGCGACCGCATGCTTCAAGCACAGTAGAGTCCTAGTTCGGCGGGCGCCGGCGCAGCCGACGTCCGTGCTCGCGCGCAAAAGCAGCGGGCGTGCCGCCCGTCAGGCGGTGGAAACGCCTTGTGAAATGGCTCTGGTCCGAATAGCCGGTCGCAAGGGCCACTTCCGCCAGCGACGTATCGGTTTCGGCAATCAGCATCCGGGCGCGCTCGATCCGGCGCTGCTCGACGAAGCCGATCGGGCTGACGCCGGTACTTTGCTTGAAAAGCCGGGCGAAGTGAAAGCGGCTGACATTGACGAGGGCGGCCAGTTCCGCAAGCCCGATCATCCGGTCGAGGTTGTCCTCGACATAGCTGGTGATGCGCTCGATCTCGGCCTTGCCGAGGCCGGGCAGCGTACGGCGCTCCGCGATACCAAAGGCGTTATAGGCGCGCAGGAGATGCGCGGCGAGGGCGGCGGAGACCTGATCGACGATCAGCGCCTGGGCAGGATGGGCCTGCTGTTCCAGTTCGGCGAGCAGTACGAGCGCCATATGCTCGATCAGCCTGTCGCGGGTTTCGAATATATTCCTGATTTCGATGCCTGCCGCCGCGCGCGACCCAAGTTCCTCGCCGGCCGCCGCCACCAGTCGCGCAGGAACGCGCAGCCGCGCCGATGTCGGCGTGCGGCCCTCCCAGGTCGATACGCAGCCCGCCGGCATCAGAAGCGACATGCCGGCCGAAATCGTGGCCTCATGGACCACCCCATCGCGCCGCTGAACCAGCCGGGCGCGGCCGGAGGGGCAATAGGAAATCAGATGGTGATCGAGAGCCGGATAGGTCTGTGAACAATCAAGCCGCGGCCGATAGAGATCGACCGTCACTCCGCTCCATCCCCGGTCCCGTGTCGTCGCCAGCGGCCTTCGCGGCTTGATGTCGACGATCTCCTCGATGGAGACGAGCTTTTGTCCTGACGGCGAAATGGTGTGCAGCTCGTTCATGACGGTTCGGCCAATCCAGGTTGCGCTGGGGTCAGGGTAGAGGTTTTTGGCGGCGGGTTGAAGTGTCCTGCTGCCAGAAATGCAGGCAGCAGACGGGCAGGGCGCTATAGGTCGGAGACCTCGTTTCGCGGATCGGTTCTCGTCTGCTGAAAAAAAAGAAAGCCGGCCTAAGGCCGGCTTAGACGAACGCGGCTAAACAGGGGATACTGAGCCGGTTCCTTGCATTTCGTGACTGACAATAAATTTCACTGCAATGCCGAGGGCAGCAAAAGGCGTAACGAGATCGCCATGAGGGCGGCTCCGCAAAGGGGTGGGCGGCGGGCGGAGACCGGTGCTGTCCTCGGGCTTTCTTATGAAGGACGAACATCACCGCTTGATGACATGGGCCTCCGGCAGACGATTTTCTTTTGATCGTCCGATCTGCGCTGTGGATGGGCGTCCCGGCATTGTCGGCGGATAGGCTGATGGTGTGAATTCAGTGTTCGGCCCGCCCGGGATGTCAAACTTTCACAAAGGGGCTATATAGCGGCCGAAATCGCACGAAATCCGCAAAGAGCCCCTATGGCACCGATTATTTCCGTCCAAAATCTTACCAAGACCTATGCAAATGGCTTCCAGGCGCTAAAGGGCATCAATCTCGAAATCGAGCGCGGCGAAATCCTGGCGCTGCTCGGGCCGAACGGGGCGGGCAAGACGACGCTGATCTCGATCATCTGCGGCATCGCCAATCCGAGCGGCGGCACGGTCGTGGTCGACGGGCATGATGTGGTCAAGGATTTCCGCGCCACGCGCACCCTGATCGGCCTGGTGCCGCAGGAACTGACCACCGACCAGTTCGAGACGGTGTGGAATACGGTCAGCTTTTCGCGCGGGCTGCACGGCAAGAAGGCCAATCCCGCCCATATAGAGAAGGTGCTGCGTGACCTGTCCCTCTGGGACAAGAAGGACAATACGCTTCGCCAGCTCTCCGGCGGCATGAAGCGGCGCGTGCTGATCGCCAAGGCGCTGTCGCACGAGCCCTCCATCCTCTTCCTCGACGAGCCGACGGCGGGCGTCGACGTGACGCTGCGCAAGGACATGTGGCATGTCGTCGAGCAGTTGCGCGCCTCGGGCGTCACCATCATCCTCACGACGCACTATATCGAGGAGGCCGAAGAGATTGCCGATCGCGTCGGCGTCATCAACGGCGGCGAGTTGCTGCTCGTGGAAGACAAGCAGGCGCTGATGGCCAAGCTTGGCCGCAAGCAGCTGATCCTCGAACTCAACGACCCGCTTGAGGAACTCCCCGATTGCTTTGCCGGCAACGGCTTGTCGATCGAGGCCGAGGGAAATCGCCTCGTCTACGAGTTCGACACCCGCAACGAGCACGAGAGCGTGGCGTCACTTCTGACGCGGCTTGGCCAGAACAACATCCATTTCCGGGATCTCTCGACGCGGCAAAGCTCGCTCGAAGACATATTCGTATCGCTGGTAGGAGCCGCAAAATGAACTTCGAGGCGATCAAGTCGATCTACTATTTCGAAATGTCGCGCACGCGGCGCACGCTGCTGCAGAGCGTCATTTCGCCCGTCATTTCCACCTCGCTCTATTTCATCGTCTTCGGCGCTGCCGTGGGTTCGCGTATCCAGGAGGTTGAGGGCGTCTCCTACGGTGCCTTCATCACGCCCGGCCTCATCATGCTGACGCTGCTCGGCCAGTGCATCGGCAACGGCTCATTCGGCATCTATTTCCCGAAATTCACCGGTACGATCTACGAGATTCTCTCGGCGCCCGTCGCGATGACGGAAATATTGATCGGCTATGTCGGGGCGGCGGCGACCAAGGGGCTGATCATCGGCGTCATCATCCTCTTGACCGCCAATCTCTTCGTCGATGTCCGCATCGAGCACCCCTTCATGATGGTGCTGTTCTTCCTGCTGACGGCAATCAGTTTCAGCCTGTTCGGCTTCATGATCGGCATCTGGGCGACGAATTTCGAGCAGCTGAACCTCATCCCCATGCTGGTCGTACCACCGCTGACCTTCCTCGGCGGCAGCTTCTACTCGATCAACATGCTGCCGCCCTTCTGGCAGGCGGTGAGCCATTTCAACCCGGTGCTCTACCTGGTCAGTGGCTTCAGGTGGAGTTTTTACGGGATTGCGGATGTGAACCCGCTGGTCAGCCTCGGGATGATCTCGCTGTTTCTGGTGGTTTGCCTGAGCACGCTCGGGTGGATCTTCAAGACCGGGTACAGGCTGCGGAACTGACGGGGGACCGCCACCGGCAAAATCCGTACAGGCGGCACAAAGTTGTTCACATTTTGTTCGCGACTGTTAGTCTGACCTCGCTGTTATATGCGGAGGAGGAGAGTCGTGGCGGAGCAACAGACAAAGTTTGAGCGGTTCAAGGCGCTGCATCATCGGGATGAGGCATTTATCATTCCGAACCCATGGGATGCCGGCTCGGCGCGGATCCTGACAGGCCTTGGTTTCGAGGCCCTGGCGACGACCAGCGCTGGCTATGCCTTTTCGAAGGGCAAGCGGGATTCCTTTGCGAGCCTGACGCGCGGCGAGATCCTCGACAATGCCGCTGAGATCGTCGAGGCGAGCGATCTTCCCGTATCCGCCGATCTCGAAGACGGGTTCGGCGCAGCACCTGAGATCTGCGCCGAAACGATCCGGCTGGCCACTGCGGCGGGGCTGGTCGGCGGATCGATCGAAGATGCCACCGGCGATCCGGCAAGGCCGATCTATGATCTCTCGCACGCCGTCGAGCGGGTGCAGGCGGCGGCAGAAGCGGCGCGGAAACTGCCTTTCCTGCTGACGGCGAGGGCAGAGAATTTTCTCTGGGAGCGGCCCGATCTCGATGACACCATCAGGCGGCTGCAAGCCTTCTCGGCAGCAGGCGCCGATGTGCTCTATGCACCCGGCCTGCCTGATATCGACGCCATCCGAACCGTCTGCGCTGCCGTGGACAAGCCCGTCAATGTGGTAATGGGGCTGAAGGGGCCGCGCTATAGCGTTGCCGAACTCTCCGCGGCGGGCGTGCGCCGGGTGAGCGTGGGCGGATCCTTTGCTCGCGCGGCGCTTGGCGCACTGCTGCGGGCGGCCGAGGAGGTGAAATCATCGGGGACCTTTGGCTATGCGGCCGATGCGATCCCGGCGGCCACGCTCAGCCGGCTCATGTCGCAGGAAAAGCGGGGCGACCGGGAGTAGGGCTGGATCGATGGCATCTCATTGCGGATCGATAAGGGCTGACATAATCCGGATGTCTGCCAGTCAGCCCTTCTTCTTGCCGTACCGCGGGCGGAAATCGACAAGCAAAGACTTCAGTTCGAGTTCGCGTACGCGTCGGGCCGCTTCATCCGGGCTCACCCAGTCCAGCACGCGCTGGCCGACCTCGCGGAACTGCCCCTGCGTGCGGTCTACCTCGATCTGGAAGATATCGACGATGCAGGGAACAACGTCGCCATCGTCCAGTTCCTTGAGATAGGTGTAGCGACCGACCGGCTTTTTGCTGACCGTCCCGCGCACGCCGGCTTCCTCCCAGGCCTCGATGGCGGCCGCCTCATGCGGCTTCTTCTTTTTCATCGGCCAGCCCTTGGGAATGATCCAGCGGCCGCTGTCGCGGGTGGTGACCACGAGGATTTCGATTTCGCGATGATCGCTTTCGGGATCGTTGTTTCGATAACGGAAGCAGAGAGCGCCATATTGCTGGCGAAAGGCGCCGGAGAAAAGCTTCTCGGGCCTTTCGGCAAGTTGCTTCAGCAGCGGCTTTGGGGTGGCGGCGCGAGGTTTTGCGCCTTTTTTGCTGGATTTCATGACATCAAGCATTGTCAATTTCTGCATTTTCGATCAATTGCCTGCGACGTTTTATGACAGATTTATGACAGTCCCTTGTGACTGCCATGTCCGCTTCAGGAAGGATCGCCCGAGATGATGAGCGTGTTTCGCAAGATGATGCCGCGGGAGGACCGCTTCTTCGAGATGTTCTGCCGGCATTCGGAAACGGTCGTCGCTGCCGCGCATGCGATGGAAAGGCTGCTGAAAGGCGAGGCGGTTCAGGAAAATTGCGATCGGATCATCGCGCTCGAGGACCAGGCCGACGACATCACCCGCGAAGTGCTTGTGGCCGTCAGGCGCAGCTTCATCACACCCTTCGATCGCGGCGATATCAAGGACCTGATCCAGTCCATGGACGATGCCATCGACATGATGCACAAGACGGTGAAGATAATTCGCCTGTTCGAGCAGACGAGTTTCGACCCGCTGATGCAGGACATGGGCGGGGAGATCGTCAAGGCAGCGGCCCTGATGGCGGAGGCGATCCCGCTTCTCAACAAGATGGGCGCCAATGCGCAGCGGCTTGCCGTCATCGCCGAGGAGATCACCCGGGTCGAGGGGCGTTCCGACGAGTTGCATGACGAGGGGCTGAAGGACCTCTATCGCCGGCATGGCGCCAGCGGCAATGCCATGGCCTACATGATCGGCAGCGAGATCTATTCCAATCTGGAAAAGATCGTGGACCGGTTCGAGGACGTGGCCAATGAAATCAGCGGCGTCGTCATCGAGAACGTCTGATGGAAGCCTCTCTCTCCCTTCCGCTGCTGATCGGGCTCATCGGTGTTGCGCTGTTCTTCGATTTCCTCAATGGGTTGCATGATGCGGCAAACTCGATTGCGACCATCGTCTCCACCCGGGTCCTCAGGCCGCAATATGCCGTCGGCTGGGCGGCCTTCTTCAATTTCATCGCCTTCCTGTTCTTCGGCCTTCATGTCGCCGAAACGCTGGGTACCGGCATCATCGATCCGGCCATCGTTTCCCCGCAGGTGATCTTTGCGGCGCTGATGGGGGCGATCGTCTGGAACATCGTCACCTGGCTGTTCGGCATTCCTTCTTCCTCCTCGCATGCACTGGTCGGCGGGCTCGTCGGGGCAGGGTGGGCTAAGGTCGGCTTCAGCTCCATCGTCTGGAGCGGCCTGCTGAAGACGGTTGGCGCTATCTTCATGTCACCGGCGATCGGCTTCCTGCTGGCGCTGTTCTTCGTCCTCGTCGTCTCCTGGCTCTTCGTGCGCCAGACACCGTTTGCCGTCGATCGCACGTTCCGCTTCATGCAGTTCGTCTCGGCATCGCTCTATTCGCTCGGCCATGGCGGCAACGATGCGCAGAAGACGATGGGCATCATCGCCGTTCTTCTCTTCAGCCAGGGTCAGCTTGGCCCGAGCTTCCATGTGCCGCTCTGGGTGGTTATTTCCTGCCAGTCGGCGATGGCACTCGGCACGCTCTTCGGCGGCTGGCGGATCGTGCATACGATGGGCTCGAAGATCACGAGGCTCAATCCGATGCAGGGTTTCTGCGCCGAGACCGGCGGCGCGCTGACGCTGTTTGCGGCGACCTGGCTCGGCATTCCCGTGTCGACGACGCATACGATCACCGGCGCGATCATCGGGGTGGGAGCAGCGCGGCGTCTTTCGGCCGTGCGCTGGGGTGTGGCCGGCAATATCGTCATCGCCTGGGTCATCACAATGCCGGCTGCCGCTGCCATTGCCGCCGCCTGCTATGGAATTGCGAGCCTGTTTGCCTGAGGTCAACGACCGCCGGATGCACCGGATACCTTAATTTTAGGGGCTACTATTTTCGATCCGATGTTGCGCTCTATTCTCCATGCAAGGAGAAGGTGAAGACGAGCGAAAGATGCATCCGTACAGGCATTTATCGGAATTGAATGTGGAAACTCCGGCAAGGACAGGCCGCCGCGGGGTCGACCAGTGCGGTGTCATCTGCTGCCGCGTGGAAAGGGGCGGGAGGCTGAGCGTCCTGCTCATCACCAGCCGCGATACCGGACGATGGGTGATCCCGAAAGGCTATCTCCAGAAGAAGGAAAAGCCCTATCGCTGCGCCCAGCGCGAAGCATCCGAAGAGGCCGGCGTCAGGGGCAAGGTCAGGAAGAAGCCGCTCGGCTATTACAGCTATCTGAAGGACCAGGAGCAGCCACTGACGGTTTCGGTGCATCTGCTGCGGCTGGAGAGCGAGACCACGCATTTCCGCGAATATGGGGAGAGGCAGAAGATCTGGATTTCGCCGGCGGACGCAGCCTCTCTCGTCGATGAGCCCGAACTGCAGGAGATCTTCCGCGCAATCGATGTGGACAATCCACTGACGTCGCAGGACCGGCTGAAACCCCATCGCATCCATGGACGCCGGCCGCGGGCTGATGCAGCCGTGTCGCTCGCCGCATTGCCAGGATTGACCTGATTGCCGCCGCCCTGGCGGGCAGGCGCAGTTGCAAAGGCCCGCCATTGCGGGCCTTTGCGTTAAGAGACTAGCGGGGACTGCCGGTTGCAAGAGGTCCCCAGGAGAGCTCACGGTCAGGGACGGCTGAAAGGTCGACCATCACCTCGACGCCGGTCCTGATGCGCCGCCGCAGGAGGCCGGCGCGATCCGGATGCGCCCGGAGCAGGCCTTTCTCGTGGAGCGCCTGCAGCCGTGTGCGCGACATCTCCAGCCCGGAGGCCAGCAGGCGGTCGAGGCGTATGCCGGCAGGCAACGGCACAGCCAGCTCGATCTCCAGTCGCGTCCAGCCGGCAGTCTCGCGCAGCACCTCCCTGACGAGGTCGAATTCCGGAAATTCGTCGATGCGCTCGGTCTTGCGTTTCAGGGCTTCGATGTTGAAGCTCTCCGTCCGGATCCAATCCGGATCGTTGGACTGCAACGCGTGCAGAATGGCCGGATCGATATCGCGGACATTCTGACGCTCGAAGAGCGGCCGGTTCCAGGTCTTGTCGCAGGCCAGGCATTTGTAGATGAGCCAGGCATCCAGCCGGCGGCCATTGGCATTGAGCCGGATCTTGTCGCTGGATCGAAAGGCTCTCAATCCGCCGCATCCGCCACAGGCAATCCAGGGCTGGGGAGCGGTTTTCGGCGTTACGGTCCATCGGACCCGTAGGGTATCGCACATAAGTCTTGGTCTTCCGTTCGGAATTTCACCAAGATGGCGCGAGAGAAAGCCCTGTCGGGCGCGGCGTGGCGATGCTTTCGGGTGGCTGAAGAGCAGAGACAGCGGGGCTGTTACTGGCGATCGGAACAATGCCAAACCGGTCTCTTGCCGCCACCCGATGAACGTATTCATACGCCGGCAGCCATCGCCGCCAGGCCGTACGGGTGAAACTGGGTTGAGACCGGTTCTTACTTAGGCAAAGTCTACCTCGATGCGCCAATGCTCTTCGAGCGGATCAATAGCAAACAATCGGCGGGAGCGGGAGACGTACGGCGCATGGCAGAGACGAAGCCTGCCCCATGCGGCATTTCTGCAACTTCCCGCTGAAGCTCTATCAAAGCTCCTGCGCCGTCGGGCGGAAGAGGATTTCGTTGATATCCACTTCCTCGGGCTGCGAGATCGCGAAGGCGACGACCCGCGCGAAACTGTCGGCCGGGATGGCATAGCGTTCATAGAAATCGGCGATGCCGGCCGCGACATCGGCCTCGGTAATGCTCTGCGGCAGTTCCGACTCTACCGCACCGGGCGAGACGATCGTCGTGCGGATATTATAGGGCTTCACCTCCTGGCGCAGGCCTTCGGAGATGACACGCACGGCTGTCTTGGTCGCCGCATAGACCGCGCTTCCGGGGCGGACCTTGTGTCCCGCGACCGACGAGACGTTGATGATATGGCCGCTCTTCTGCGCCGTCATGTGCGGAAGGGCGGCGGCAATGCCATAGAGCACGCCCTTGAGGTTCACGTCGATCATCCGGTCCCAATCGTCGATCTTGCCGCGCTCCAAAGGCGAGTGCGGCATCAGGCCGGCATTGTTGACGATCACGTCTATTCGCCCGTGCAGGCGCACGGCCTGATCGACGAGATGTTTGACCTGCCCGGCCTCGGTCACGTCGGTTTCGATGGAGGAGCCTTCGGGGAGGCCGAGTTCACTGGAGAGCGCCTTCAGGCGGTCGATCCGGCGGGCGCCGAGCACCACCTTGGCGCCGGCATTGGCGAGATGACGGGCGGTCGCTTCGCCGAGGCCGCTGCTGGCGCCGGTGATGACGATCGTCTTTCCCTTGATATTGTCAGTCATGGTCGTTCCTTTCAGTGCTGGCAGCCTATCGGCCGACGCGGGCCTGCAGGTGGGCCGGGTAGCGATCTCCCTGCACGGTGACACCAGACAATGCGGTCTCTATTTCCTGCAGATCCTGTGCCGTGAGTTCGATCGCTGCACCGCCGATATTCTCTTCCAGCCGGTACAGCTTGGTGGTGCCGGGGATCGGCACGATCCATGGCTTACGGGCGAGCAGCCAGGCGAGCGCGATCTGCGCCGGTGTCGCCTGCCTGGCGGCGGCGATCCCACTCAGCACCGCAACGAGGCCCTGATTGGCCTTGCGGTTCTCTTCCGAAAAGCGAGGCACGACATTGCGGAAATCCGTCTTGTCGAAACTGGTGCTCTCGCTGATCGCGCCTGTCAGGAAACCCTTGCCGAGGGGGCTGAAGGGCACGAAACCGATGCCGAGTTCCTCGAGCAGCGGCAGGATCTCCTTCTCGGGCTCGCGCCACCAGAGGGAATATTCGCTCTGCAGGGCGGCGACCGGCTGGACGGCATGGGCCCGGCGGATCGAATCCACCCCCGCTTCCGACATGCCGAAATGCTTGACCTTGCCGGCAGCGATCAGCTCCTTCACCGCGCCGGCAACCTCTTCCATCGGCACTTCGGGATCGACGCGATGCTGGTAGAAGAGATCGATCCTGTCGGTGCGCAATCGCTTCAGGGCGGCGTCCGCGACCTGCCGAATGCGCTCGGGGCGGCTGTCCTGACCCTTGCTGGAATCGCCGTCCCGAAAGCCGAATTTCGTGGCGATCACCACCTCTCCTCGGAACGGTTCGAGTGCTTCGCCGAGCAGTTCTTCATTGGCTCCCTGGGCATAGGCTTCCGCCGTATCGAAAAAAGTGACGCCATGCTCGAAGGCAGTGCGGATCAGAGCAATCGCCGCATGCCTTTCCGTTGCCGGGCCGTAACCGAAGCTCAGGCCCATGCAACCAAGGCCGAGGGCCGAGACTTCGGGACCATGCGTTCCGAGTTTGCGTTTCTGCATCATCGTGTCTCCATCCGGTGATATTCGTCGTCCGTGACCTTTTCCATCCAGTCGACCGGACTGCCGTTGAGCTTTTCGGCAATGGCGATATGGCTCATGGCCGTTGTTGCAGTGGCGCCGTGCCAATGCTTTTCGCCTGGTGCGAACCAGACGATGTCGCCCGGCCGGATTTCTTCGATCGGGCCGCCGTCACGCTGTGCCCAGCCGAGGCCGGAGACGACGATCAGCGTCTGGCCGAGCGGATGGGTGTGCCAGGCGGTGCGTGCGCCCGGCTCGAAGGTCACGGTGGCACCGCCGACCCGGTCGGGATCGTCGCTGTCGAAACGGGCGTCGAGACGCACAGTGCCGGTGAAAAAGGCTTCCGGACCCGGAACCGAGGGTGCGAAGCCGCTGCGCTTGATCTGCATGGGCGTATCCTTTCCTGCCGATCTTCATTTAGCGTCTACGCAGTTCTGCGATTAGAAGCTAAAATCCGCATGAACCTATTAGGGTAGCTTATGAATGACCCGAACCAATCTTGACGATATCTCCGCTTTCCTGACCGTCGCCCGCGAGGGAAGTTTCACACGGGCGGCCGCCTTGCTCGGCGTTTCGCAATCGGCTCTCAGCCAGACGGTACGCGCGCTTGAAGAGCGCATGGGTCTGCGGCTGCTCACCCGCACGACGCGCAAGGTGTCGCCGACGGATGCAGGCGAGCGTCTGATCCAATCTGTCGGGCCTCGGCTTGAGGAGATCAGTGCGGAACTCGCGCAGCTATCGGCGCTACGTGAAAAACCCTCGGGTAGCGTGCGCATTTCGGCGGGCGAACAGGCAGCCGAATTGGTCCTCATGCCGGCCGTGCAGAAGCTGTTGCCGCAATATCCCGATATCGCGATCGAAATCGTTGTCGATAACGGCCTGACGGATATCGTCGCCGAGCGTCTCGATGCCGGCGTTCGGCTCGGCGAACAGGTTGCGAAGGACATGGTGGCCGTGCGGATCGGCCCGGATGTCAGGATGGCCGTCGTCGGCTCCCCCGACTATTTCGAGAGGCGAAGCCGCCCGCGCACACCGCATGAGCTGACGGAGCACAATTGCATCAATCTGCGGCTGCCGACGGCCGGTGGTTTCTATGCCTGGGAATTCGAGCAGGGCGGGCGCGAGTTACGCGTGCGGGTGGAGGGCCAGCTTGCGGTCAACAGCGGCGCGCTGGCCGTCAAGGCGGCCATTGCCGGTGCCGGTCTCGCCTTCGTGCTGGAGGACCGCGTCCGCGACGATCTCGAAGCGGGCCGCCTGACCCGCGTGCTTGCAGACTGGTGTCCACCCTTTTCCGGCTTCCACCTCTACTATCCCAGCCGGCGCCATCAGACGCCGGCCTTCGCCATAGTGGTGGATTCCTTGCGCTATCGCGGCTGAGAGCTGAAACGTCAACAGTCACGAGAAAGCCGGAGGCCGGCAACTGACGGATAACGGCCCCCGCGATGATTTAGGCTATGTGCTGAAGCTGGACTTCACGATTGTGCAGGAAGCAGGCCTTGGTGAAGAGCCCGAGGTCGAGCTGGTTCGGCAGACGCACATCCCCAAGATCCGGCACGCCCTTGCCGCCGGCCTCGAAGGACCGGTCGATCTGAGAGATGAAGGCCAGCACAACCCCTGTATCCCGGGCGAAGCTTTGAAGGGCCGAAACCTGCTCCGACAGGGCCGGCTTGCTGCGCTGCTGGTCGAGAAGCTGCAGATAGTCGATGACGGCGACTGTTCCCCGCGGCGCGCCCGCGAGATGCCGGATGATATAATCGGCACTGATCTCATCCGAGGTGACGATCTCGATCCTGTCCCCGATTGCTTCGCCTTCGGGCAGGGCATGGATGCGGTTCATGCTCTGTTGATGGGTATATTCGAGCGTGAAGAAGGTTGCCCTTCGTGCCTGGCTGACGGCATCGAGCAGAAGCTGCAGGCCGAGCAGGGTCTTGCCGTGGCCCGGACGGGCAGCGATCAGAAGCAGATCGCCATCTGCCAGTTGCGACAGCATGGACGATGCAGATGGCTCATGCTGGGAGGAAAGCAGGCTCCAGGCCGTAAAGCCTTCCTCCTGCGCAATACGATCGAGCGCCTGATGAAGCGGGATCGTATCCGTACGCGCCAGCAATTTCGCCCGGCGCTTCAGCTGATAGATGGGTGCAGACAGTTTCATTCAAACCTCCATTGCGAGCCGGAAACGCAACCCCTCCTTATGCGGTGCTCGAACAGATGGTTCGATGGTGGATTGCCCCGCATGGACGATGCTTTCCCGGATGGAGGGAGGAGGCTTGGGTCGAGCCTTGCCCAAGAGGTAGCGAGCGGCGCGATTCGCGGCAAGCTGGAAAATTCAGCGGTGTTTCGGGCGCTTGCTTCCTTCGGGCCCGCACGATGCTCCCGAGTGAACTTGATCCGTATCGCGCCTGCACGCTGGCTGAGCAAGCGGCCCGCTCGCCGGCTCGATCCCCTCCAACTACCGGCCGCGCTTGCCGGAATTCCCTGAGATCCGTCCGCGCGTCCATGGCAGGTATCCGCTCGTGAACTATATGTGACGGGGGAGGAATGTCCTTGATGTCGAGCATGCCTGTCACCTGCGAGGTGCGTTACCGCCTCGACCCGAAGAAACGTATGGAATTCGAAGCCTATGCCGAGGTCTGGGTTCGGCTGATCGAGCGTTACGGCGGAACACATCACGGCTATTTCATGCCGCGCGAAAAGCCGGAAGGCGCGGGTTTGAGCTTTCCGGGTGCAGGAGCGGATGGGGCAGGCAATATCGCGATCGCTCTCTTCACCTTTCCGGACGAGCCGACCTATCTCGGCTACCGCGCCAGCGTCGCCGCCGATCCGGACAGTATCGCGGCCAATGCGCGCTTCGGGGCCGATCCTCCGTTCAAGAGCTACGAGCGCCTGTTTCTGCGACCGTTGCCGCGCGGCGAATAGACGGCGAGGGCAGCTGTCGGCGGCAGGAACTCGTCTTCCGTCCCCGACAGCAAACAGACAGCTTCGCCGCGCTATCCGTTTGCCGTCGCCCGCAAGGGGCTTCTGCAAAAGGGTAAAATCATGAAGCTGAAACTGGTCGCCGCCCTCACAATCCTGTCGCTCTCGCCCGCCTTGGCGCTTGCAAGCCCGAGCTGCACGAAGGAGCCGAAATCCAAATGGATGCCTGAGGCCGCCATGAAGGCGAAGATCGAGGCCATGGGCTACAAGGTCAAGACTTTCGAAATCACCGGCAATTGCTACGAGATCTACGGCAAGGACAAGAACGGCGAACGCGCCGAGGTCTATTTCAATCCGGTTTCCGGCGATATCGTCCAGAAGGGCGATTGAGCGATGACAGCCATCTCGTCGAAGAAGGAGGGCCAGCTGCCCTCCGATGCCGCCGGGCAGACGATCAGGGTATGGGACCCGGTCGTCAGGCTGTTCCACTGGACCATCGTCGCAGCCTGCACGCTCAACCTCTTCATTCTCGAAGAAGGCAAATACTGGCACCGCATCACGGGTTATGTCGTCGCTACGGCAATCGTCATTCGCATCCTCTGGGGGTTCGTCGGTACAAAACATGCTCGCTTTTCCGATTTCCTGCCGACGCCGCGCAGGGTGATGGAGCAGATCTTTGATATGATCGACGGCAGTGAAAGACGTTATCTTGGTCACAATCCGCTGGCATCGGTCATGATGCTGCTGCTGATGGCATTGCTGGCGGCAACGGTGCTGACCGGCTGGATGACGACGCTCGATGCCTTCTGGGGCGAGAAGTGGCTGGAGAAACTGCACGGCACCATCGCAAACGGCATCATGGTGCTTGCCTTCGTCCACGCGGGCGCAGCTATCGTCGAAAGCTGGAGGCACAGGGAGAATCTGGTCTGGTCGATGGTCACGGGTCGAAAGAGGGCATGAGGATACTGCTGATCGAGGACAGTTCCCGGCTTCGCGAGCTGCTTTGCGAAGCCATCCACGATGCCGGCTGGAAGATCGATGCCTTCGCCCTGGCACAGGAGGGGCGGCTTGCATTGCAGGAAGCGGACTATGATCTGCTGCTTCTCGACCTCGGCCTGCCTGATGAGGACGGGATCGCATTTCTGAAATCGCTCCGGGCCGCGAGGGTCCAGATGCCGGTTCTGGTGTTGACGGCGCGGGGTGCGGTGGACGAGCGCATCGCCGGGCTCGATGCCGGCGCGGATGATTACCTCGTAAAACCCTTTCACAACGGCGAATTGATCGCCCGCATCCGCGCGCTGACGCGCCGCGCGCCGTCAACCGTCATGCCGGTGCTGGAATTCGCCGCCCTTCAATATGACCTCGCCACGCGCCAGGTGATCTGCGCTGGCGACGAGATTGCGCTCGCGCCTTCCGAAAAGGGCCTTCTGGAACTGTTGATGCGCAACGGCGGGCAAGTGGTGCCCAAACCGAAGATCGAGCATGCGTTCTCGGAATTCGGCGATGAACGCAGCAGCAATGCCGTCGAACTTGCCGTTTCCCGGCTGCGCAGAAAGCTTGAAGGGCATCCGACACAGGTGCTGATCGAGACCGTCAGGGGTGTCGGATACATGATGCGGGAGGTGCGCGCATGAGGCTCTCATCGCCGACACTGGGCGCGATCCTGACCCGGCGTATTGCCTTCTTTGCGGTGCTGGCCATGGTGTTGCAGCTCGCCGTGATCTTTTCCGACTATTACTGGAATGTCGGGGAGCTTTCGCGGCTCTTCGTGGAGCAGGAGACCGAGCGGCTCGCCTCCGGCATTGCGGTGGAGGACGGCACCATCCGCTACCGGCTTCCCGATTCTGTCGAGGGGCGTTACGGGCAGGCGCAGACAGGCTATGTGGCCCGCATCCGCGAGGCCGGCGGCGGGTTCGTCTTCCAGTCCTGCGACGCTGCCTGCGAGAGCCGCTTCCTGCCGCCTGATATCAACCCACCTGATTTCTGGCTTCGGTCGCTCGAGCCCGGCAAACCGCTGACGCTGGTGGGCGGGCGGGCCTTCATGGTGGGGGAGCGGCGCTTCGTCGTCGATGTCGCGACGATGGGTGATCCGCAGGATGTGGTGTCGGATGTCCTGTGGAACGAGGTGATCGAGCATATGATCGTGCCGATGAGCATCCTGCTGGTGCTCGTGCTCGGCGCCACCCTGCTTTCCGTGCGGCAGGCGCTGAAGCCGGTGCGGATTGCGGCCGACGCGGCCGAACGGATCGACCCGATGGATTCACGCTCGCATCTGCAATTCCAGGAGATGCCGCGCGAAGTCGCCCATCTTGCCGAGGCCGTCAATCGGGCCTTCGAGCGTGTCGGCGAGCTGATGAAATCCCAGAAGATACTGACATCGGGCATCGCGCACGAAGTGCGCACGCCGCTTGCGGCAATCAAGCTGGAGCTCGGCCATATCGACCATCCGCGGGCGCGCAAGGCTGAAGCGGATCTCGATGATCTCGTGCGTTTCGTCAGCCAGATCACCGCGCTCGCACGGCTCGATACATTCGATCACGGCATGTTCGAGGAGGTCGACCTTGTCGAGCTTTCGTCCAGCGTGGTGGAACAGCTGGCGCCCTGGGTCTACGAAAACAATCACTCGCTGGAATTCTCGGCGCAGGTCGATGCCGCCATAGTACAGGGTGTGCCGGCCCTGCTGAAGGACGCCGTTCGCAACCTGATCGACAATGCCGTTCGCCACACGCCTGCCCATACCGGCATCGTCGTGCGGGTCAGCAATGACCTGATTCGCGTCGAGGACCGGCATCCGGCAGGCCTGAGGCAGGGCGTCGATGTCGCCGCACGCGCCGACGGGATGGGCATCGGGCTTGATATCGTGGCGCGCATCGCTGCGATACACAGGGGTTCGCTTCGCTGCTCGGCCGGCAGGCAGGGTCATGTCTTCGACCTGGAGATCGGCACATAGCCGCGTCTGCGCGTCGCGCTTCTTTCCTCATCATCCGTTCATCGGAGAGTTTCATGATCAAATGCGTTGTTATTTCCGGCTGCTCGGGCGGCGGCAAATCCACATTGCTCGAAGAGCTCTCCCGGCGCGGCTACGCGACCGTCGAGGAGCCGGGACGCCGCATCGTAAGGGAGGAACTGGCCGGGCAGGGTGCTGCCTTGCCCTGGGTCGACGCGGCGGCATTTGCCCGGCGGGCGATCGCGGTGGCGCTTGACGATCGGAAGCTCGCTGAAGTCCAGCCCGGATGGACGTTCTTCGATCGCGGCCTGATCGACGCCGCTTCTGCCCTGCAGGCCACGACCGGGGAGGCGATGCTGGAGACGCTGCGGGATCAACGCCCTTATCACCACATGGTGTTTCTGACGCCGCCCTGGCCGGAAATCTATGTCCACGACCCCGAGCGGCGGCATGGTTTCGAAGAGGCGGTTGCCGAATATGACCGGTTGACCACGGCCTATCCCGAGATGGGCTACGAGGTCGTCATCCTGCCGAAGGTCGATGTCGCCGCGCGAGCGGACTTTCTGTTGGGCCGGCTGCCGGAGCTGTGACTTTTTAAGGAACCAAGTTCGACACGGCTCGTTTCTTATCCAACGCGGCAGCCTTGTCCCCCACTCGAAGGCTCATCGTTCCCAGCGATCGCTGCGTTCACTCCTGCAAATGAAAACCCTCGGTTCCACTCCCGGACCGAGGGTTCTTTTTGCCGACCGAAATCAGGTTCCGGAACTATCTGCCTTCCGAGGAGGCTCTGAGATACCCGAGCACGGCGCGTCTGACGCGCAGCGCCAGCCCGTCCCGGTCTTCTTCCCCATGCTCGCCGGCGGCATCGATCATGCCCTTGATGATTGCCACTGCATCGCGTGCCGCGATATCGATATCGGGCTGCGGCGGCATGTCCGGGCGCGCCAGCGTATTGCGGGTGAGTTCCAGGAAGCGGTGCTTGATGCGATCGGTTTGCGCATCGAGCGGCAGGCGGGCCTCCTCGTAATCGAGCAGGCGGGCAAGGGCAGGGCGTTCAAGCTGCTGGCGGACGCAGGGGGCGATCAGGGCGGAGAGCGCCGCTTCGCCCGTCGCCTGGCCGGCAGCGCTTTCTGCCTCTCCAATCAGTGACATGGTCTGCCGCAGGATCAGCGCGCCGATCAGTGCATCCTTGCGCGGGAAATACTGGTAGAGCGAGCCGATGCTGACACCGGCCTTTTCCGCCACCGCATTGGTGGAAAAACCTTCGTGGCCGCGCTCCTCCAGAATGCGAGCCGCGGCCTCGACGATCACGCTGACCGTCGCAAGCGAGCGGGCCTGTCTGGGCGCTTTTCTGGGCGAGGATCGGCTCTTGTAGGGGCTTTCGGACATTGCTGGAACGGGCCTTGAAATGCGAGTAGCGGGAAGGCGAGTTATCGCTCACATTAGATCCGTCAGATCAAGCGCACAAGCGGTCGCTCAGCAAAGGGATTTGGAAACTGGAACGCATCACCGGGAGCGGTGACGCGCATATCCCTTGCCGTGCCTGCGATCGACCGCGCCGGAACAGAACGGAGAATTGTCCATGTCAAACGAGATCAAAACCGCCATCGTCACCGGCGCATCCAGAGGGATCGGCGCGGCGATTGCCAGACGGCTCGCAGCCGATGGTTTCCAGACCGTCGTCAATTATGCGGCAGGCGCCGCGCAGGCAGAAGAAGTGGTCGCCGCCATCACGGCCGCCGGCGGCCGGGCGCTGGCGCTTGGCGCCGATGTCTCGAGCCCGCAGGCAGTTGCCGAGCTCTTCGAGCACACCGAAGCAGAATTCGGAACCGTCGACGTGCTCGTCAACAATGCCGGCGTTACCACCTTTGGCCCGCTTTCAGAGGTGAGCGATGAAGACTACCAGCGCCTGGTCGCCGTCAACCTGACCGGTACCTTCAACGGCATGCGCGAGGGCGCAAGACGCCTGCGCGAGGGCGGCCGCATCATCAATCTGTCGACCAGCATCATCGGCCATTATTCGCCGGGCAATGCCGTCTACACCGCGACCAAGGCGGCGGTGGAAGCGATGACGCATATCCTCGCAAAGGAGCTCGGCCCCCGCCGCATCACCGTCAATGCCGTGGCGCCCGGACCGGTCGCGACCGAACTGCTGCTCTCGGGCCGATCCCCGGAGCTGATCCAGCGCCTGACGAATGAAATCCCGCTCGGCCGGCTCGGGCAGCCCGAGGATATTGCGCAGATCGTGTCGTTTCTGGCGAGTCCCGAGAGCGGCTGGGTCAATGGGCAGGTGATCAGGGCGAATGGCGGGCGGAATTGATAGGCGCTAGGCCTTTCCGGAGCGCGCGATCTCCGCGCGCATCCAGCTCGAATCGCCCCAGGTCGACAGCCAGATCATCAGATCGGTGAGCGCGCCAATGACTGGCAGTAGCAGCTTGTGGGCGAGCCCGCGCCCTGTCTGCTTTTCCTCGGCCTCGCGCAGATGCGCGAGTTCCTCGTCCTGGATCGAGGCGATGAGCGCATGGAGCTCAGGATCTCGGTTCTTCACGAAGGCCAGTTGATCTTCGAGATGGCGATGAACGGTGCTTTCCACCGCCTCGGTGCAGATCCAGACCATGTTGCGCCCACCAAGGGCCGTGAGAAATCCCAGGACGAAACCACCGAGGCTCCAGAAGGCCATCACACGGCAAGGCCTGGCGCTCCTCGCCGGCATGGCCTTGCGAAACAGGCGGCAATGCCTGATCTCGTCATCCCGCATGTCCTGAAGCGCCGGGACGATATCCGGAAACAGCCGGCTCGCCATCCAGATCTGTGCTCCATAGATGCGGATGGCGCCGAACTCGCCGGCATGATTGACCTTGAGGATACGCCTGACGGTGATCGCCGGATCGCGCTTGCTGACGATATCAGGCAGATTGTCCATGATCCATGCGCGCCCCAGCTTCGGTGTCAGTAGTAGGCAATACGACCACCGCGATCGTCAATGGCTGGGCACAGCCTATGAGGCGTATTCTCGACCAGGCCCCCGTTTAATGACCTCGCAAGAGGGTCTGACGGACCGGGCGGCATTCCCTCCCGAAGCTTGACACGAAAAACGGCGGCGCGCATAAAAATCATATGGGGTTGCGATCACCCCACGAGGCGACATGCCGAAGAATCGCGTCCATGAAACCGAACACCGGAGGACGCGCCATGCCATCATTTCTCGAAATATCTTCAGACAAATTGAACCGTATCGTCGGCACACCCAATGCGCCTGTCATTGTCGACGTGCGCATCGAGGAGGATTTCGCCCGCGATCCGCGGCTTGTGCCGGGTTCGATCCGGAAATCTCACACCGATGTCAGCGAATGGGCGGCAGGCTTTGCCGCGCCGGTGATTGTCGTCTGCCAGGCGGGCGGCAAGCTCAGCCATGGGGTCGCCGCCCATATCAGGCATGCCGGAGGCACCGCGGAAGTGCTGGAAGGCGGCTTCGAGGCCTGGATCAGGGCCGGCGGCTCGGCCGTGCCCGTCGACAGACTGCCGCCGCGCGACCGGGAGGGCCGGACCGTCTGGGTCACGCGGGCGCGTCCGAAGATCGACCGCATCGCCTGTCCCTGGCTCATCCGGCGTTTCGTCGATCCCTCGGCGGTCTTTCTCTTCGTGCCGACATCGGACGTCGCCCTGGTTGCCGATCGCTTCGGCGCCGTGCCGTTCGATATCGAGGAGGTCTTCTGGAGCCATCGCGGCGAGCTCTGCACCTTCGACGTGATGATCGAGGAATTCGGCCTTGCCTCAGAGCCGATGTTGAGGCTCGCGAGGATCGTTCGCGGCGCCGATACCGCGCGGCCGGACCTTGCCCCTGAAGTGGCCGGGCTGCTCGCCGCTTCGCTCGGCCTGTCGCGCATGTTCGTCGACGATCTCAAGCAGCTCGATGCAGGCATGCTGCTCTATGATGCCTTCTACCGCTGGTGCCGCGACGCCACGGATGAAACGCACAACTGGCCTTCCGTGAAAAAGGGAGGCTGACATGAGCAGTGCCGTTACCCATGCGACGCCCGATACCGGGGCGTCGCCGAACCCGCATGGCGTCACCTTCAGCGAGGCCTTTCGCGTCTGGCTGCGCGTTGCAGCCCTCAGCTTCGGCGGACCGGCCGGGCAGATCGCCGTGATGCACCGCATCGTCGTCGATGAGAAGAGGTGGATCGGCGAGCAGCGCTTCCTGCATGCCTTGAATTACTGCATGCTGCTTCCGGGACCGGAAGCGCAGCAGCTTGCCATCTATATCGGCTGGCTGATGCACCGGACCGCCGGTGGTCTGGTCGCGGGCATCCTGTTCGTGCTTCCGGGCTTCCTCTCCATCCTGGCGCTCAGCTATCTCTACGTGAGCCTCGGCAGCGTCGATGCCGTCGAGGGCCTGTTCTTCGGCCTGAAGGCGGCCGTGCTTGCCGTCGTCATTCAGGCGGTCGTCAGGGTCGGCGGCCGCGCGCTGAAGAACAGGGCAATGACCGGGATCGCGGCAGCCGCTTTCCTGGCGATCTTCGTGTTCCATGTGCCTTTTCCCGTCATCATCCTCGCCGCTGCCATCGTCGGCTTCCTGGGATCGAAGTCGGGCTCCCGCCTATTCCAGGGCGGCGGCGGGCACAAGGCAGCCGGCGGCGCGGCTCTGTCCGATTCCGATGCCCTGCTCGGAGAGGAGATACCTCTGCATGCGCGACCGAACCTTCTGTGGTCGCTGAGGATCTCGTCGGCGCTCCTGGCACTCTGGTTGCTGCCGATACTGCTGCTCTATCTCTTTCTCGGACCCGACGACATCTTCACGCAGATCGGCGTGTTCTTCAGCAAGATGGCGATGGTGACTTTCGGCGGCGCCTATGCCGTGCTCGCTTACGTGGCTCAGGAAGCCGTCCAGCACTACGGATGGCTGAAGCCCAACGAAATGCTGGATGGTCTGGGCATGGCGGAAACGACGCCAGGTCCGCTGATCATGGTCCTCCAGTTCGTCGGCTTCATGGGCGCCTATCGCGATCCCGGCAGCCTCGGTCCGATGACGGCAGCCACGCTCGCCGCCATCCTGACGACGTGGGTAACCTTCGTTCCCTGCTTTCTCTGGATCTTCCTCGGCGCTCCCTTCATCGAGAAGCTGCGCGGCAATGCAGCACTTGCAGGCGCGATGTCGGCCATCACCGCGGCCGTGGTCGGTGTCATCCTCAATCTCGCGATCTGGTTCGGCCTCCACTTCCTGTTCCGGAGCGCCGAAGTCCACAGCCTCGGACGCTTCTCGATCGAGCTGCCCGTCTGGGCGTCGCTGTCGCTGCCATCGCTACTGTTGAGCCTTGCGGCAGCGATCGCGATCTTCCGGTTCAGGCTGGCGGTCATTCCGGTGCTGCTCGGCTGCGCCGTCGCCGGGATGCTCTGGCCGACTTGAAGCATCGACGATGCGCCGAAATCCGCATCATCGGAAAAACCGATGGCGCCATCGGTTTCTTCCGTTTTTCTTGCCGCCCGGCCCGCGGCATCTGCTCTTCCAGACAAGAAGGAGACGCAGATGACTGACATCAATTTGGAAGGCGCCGGGATTATCATCGTGGGTGGCAGTTCCGGCATGGGGCTGGCGCTGGCGCGACGGCTGCTGGCCGAAGGTGCGCGGGTGACGATTGCCGGGCGCAGTGCGGCGAGGCTTGAAGCGGCGCGGCAGACGCTCGGCGACCCTGCTGATCTGAACATGGCCGCCCTTGATCTCACCCGTGAAGAGGAGATCGCGGCCTTCTTCCGTGATTGCGGGCCGGTCGACCATATCGTCAGCACGGCGGCGGATATCGAGGGAGCCTATCAGTTGCTGCCGGATGCAGCTTGCGGCGGCGCAGCGGGTCGTCGAGAGCAAGTTCTACGGGCCGCTGCTGCTTGCCAAATACGGCGCGCCGTGCCTGCCGCCGTCTGGCTCGATCACCTTTACGTCGGGGGTTGCCGCCTATCGGCCGGCGGCGCGCGGTTCCGTCGTTGCGGCCGTCAATGCGGCGCTGGAGGGACTGGTGCGGGCGCTCGCGGTCGAGCTTGCGCCTCTGCGCGTCAACGCCGTGTCACCGGGCTGGGTGGATACGCCGATCTGGAATTTCGTTGCCGGCGATGCCAAGCAGGCAACGCTGGAGGCCATGGCGAAGCGGCTGCCTGCGGGTCGCGTCGGTCGGCCTGATGATATTGCCGACGCGATCCGCTTCCTCATCGGCAACGGCTTTGCGACAGGCACTATCCTGCATGTCGAAGGAGGGCATCGGCTGGTCTGACCGGCCGCAGCTCCTCGCTTGCCATGGCAATCAATGAAGAAAGCGCCGGCGGCTGCACCCGCCGGCGCCGCCACAGCATGATCAGCGACGCAGCAGGTGTATCACCTGGCCAGGGCAGTTCCACGACATCGCCGCGCTCTGCGGCCGGAGTGACGGCCAGACGCGGGACAAGACCGTAACCGGCGCCGGATGCGACGAAGCGGATGATCGTCTGGACGCTGTCCGCCTGGGTGACGATATCAGGTGCGGCAATATCTGCCTCGGCAAAGGCAGCATCGAAGAGCCGGCGATAGACGCAGCCGGTTTCGGTGGCGATGAAGGGCAGGCGGCTCAGGTCAGCGAGGTTTCCGGGCGGCATCGCCCGGGTATTGCGGCCTGCTATCAGGGTCAGCGGCTCGCGCGAGACGAGGCGCGTCTGGAACCGTCCATCCTGCTCTCCGCGGTCGAAGGTGAAGGCGATGTCGATCGAGCCATCTTCCAGCCGCCGCTGCAATTCACCGCTGCCGCCGATCTTCAGCGTCAGGCCGATATCGGGATGCGTCCCGCGAAAACGCGACAGGAAGGCGGCGAGCTTTTCCGCTGCGATGGTTTCGAGCGTACCGATCGCCAGGGCCTGTTTCTCAAGACCGGCAGCTGCGCGGATTGCGGTCTTTGCTTCGTCGTTCAGGGCAAGGATTTCTTCGGCATAGGATTTCAGCACGTCACCGGCCGGTGTCAGGGTCACGCCCTGCCGGGAACGCTCGAAAAGCGGGACGCCCAATTCCTCTTCGAGCGCCTGCATCTGGTCGCTGAGGCTCGACTGGGCGAGATTGGCCTCGCTTGCGGCACGGGTGATATTGCCGTGCTTTGCGACGGCAAGGAAGGTCTTCAGTTGGCGTGGGTTCATCGCGAGCTCCGTGCGCTCCGTGGCAAGGATGGGCACTCCTATATCAGGCGGCCATGCTCCGAGGGAGTCTCCGGTTGGCTGGAATCCTTGCGTCGAGCCTCGCAATATTGACGGCAGACGCATGCTTGGCCAAACTTAAAACCGTCTTCGCAAGCAACGGGAGCCTTGCCGATGCCATCTGAGACATCCGTGATCGACTGGCTGCTTGCCTCCGACCCCGCCATCCGCTGGCAGGTGCTGCGCGATCTTCTGGACGCGCCTGAACCCGTCTGGTCCGCCGAACGGCAGAAGGTCGAGCGCGAGGGGTGGGGCGCCAAGCTATTGTCCTTTCAGGATGCCGATGGGCAATGGGCGGGCGGTTCCTTCCTGCCCAGCGATTTCACGCGCGAGGAATGGCAGGCAACCGGCCAGCCCTGGACGGCGACGAATTTCTCGCTGACACAGCTTCGCGAATTCGGCCTCGACCCGCGCTCCGAAAGCGCACGGAGAACTGTCGCACTCATCGGCGCCAATTGCCGCTGGGACGAGGGCGGACAGCCTTTCTGGGAAGGAGAGGTGGAGGAATGCATCAATGGCCGCACCGTTGGCGACGGTGCCTATTTCGGCGTCGATATCTCGCCGATCGTGAAAAGATTGCTCGGCGAGCAACAGTCGGATGGCGGCTGGAACTGCGAGCGGGCGAATGGCTCGATGCGTTCCTCCTTCCACACGACGATCAATGTGCTGGAAGGACTTCTGGAATATGAGCGGGCGACCGGCGGCACCGAGGAAGCACGCGAGGCAAGACGGTCAGGCGAGGATTATCTGCTGGCGCGGCACCTGATGCGGCGTCTCAGTACCGGTGAGCCGGTCGACGATAAATTCATGCAGTTCCTCCATCCGAACCGCTGGCGCTTCGATGTGCTGCGGGCGCTCGATTACTTTCGCGCCTCAAGCCTGCAGACCGGGGCTGCTCCCGATATGCGGCTGAAAGAGGCAATTGAATACCTCCGGCTGCGGCGACTTGAAGATGGCCGCTGGCCGCTCGACTGGCGCGTGTCCGGCAGGGCCTGGTTCGTCATGGATGACGGCGAGGGAGAGCCCTCCCGCTGGGTAACGCTCAGGGCGCTCAGGGTGCTGAAATGGTGGGACAGCCGTCGGTCTGAACATGCCGCAGCATGAGTCTGCCGCGACAGCCGGCATTATCCCGATAAATCAGTGATTTATGCCGGCGTGCTGAAGGCTGAAAGTCTGGCATCGAACTCTTCCGTCGTATCGAGAAACCAGCAGGTCGTGCCGCGATTGGCTTCAAGAACGAAGCTCTGCAGCGCGTTGCTTGCGGCAAGCTCCGCATCGATCCTGCCGATGACGGCGACACGAACCCGGTAATTGACGAATTTCTGGATCGCAGAACCTGCAATGCCCGAGCGGAGCGTGAGGAAACCCTCCGGCAGTCGGGGTACCGGCAGCACGACCCAATCGACGGCTTCGCCGAGTGCGTGGCCGATCAGATCGTTGATGCCGCTTTCAGCCGATAACGGCTTGCCATCGGGATTGCGCAGGAGCACGCGAAAGCCGTGCAGGAGCTTGATATCGTTGCTCACGGAATGTCTTCCTTCTGGTCAGCGGAGCGCCTTCAGATAAGCGTCCAGGCTGTTCAACAGTTCCGCCGTGTCCGACGGTGTACCGATCAGAATGAATTTCTGGAGTTGCCGTTCCGCGTCATAGACGGCGTTGAACTGCAGGGCGTGCGGACGGCGATGCCGCGATATCAGCATGGCCTGCATCAGCACGGTCAGGCGGCTCGACATGTCGGCGGAGAGATCGGGCACTTCGACGATGCTGGTGACATAGACCTCCGCCTGCAGGGCCGGGGCGCTGTTGCTGACACCGGCGAAGGCTTCGAGGTCGGAGCGCAGAATCCGGTAGGATTTGCCGATGCGCGTGGCGCGCAAGCGCTCTTCGCGGATGAGCCGCAGCACGGTCTTCGGGTGCAGTTTCAGCCGCTCGGCCGCCTGTTCAGCGGTGTAGAACTCTTCCGACATGATCCGTATTATTCTCTACAGTGACTATTATTTCGGATAATACCGAATAATTCGGAATAATAAAGATCGATATTCGCCTTGATGCGGATCAATGCGGAATGCCGAGCAGCAAACCATGCTTCAGCCAGCAAACTGAACGGAGCGAGCCATGGACGGGGCGATCAGGAAGACGATCCAGGCGATCCTGGATGGGCAGCGGATCATGAGCGTTGCGACACTCCGGCCTGACGGATGGCCACAGGCGACAACGGTCGGTTATGTCAATGACGGGATGACGCTCTATTTTCTCTGCAGCCCGGACAGCCAGAAAGCCGCCAATCTGGCGCGGGACAACAGGATGTCGCTGACGATCAACCCGGATGCAGGCCAGCTGATGCAGATCACCGGCCTGTCGATGGCGGCCTTTGCCGAGAAGGTGGAAGACCCTGACGAGGCCGACAGGGTGCTCCGCATGATGCCGGCGAAATATCCCGTCCAGCAGGATCTGGCGATCGCCATGCCGACGCGGGATCAGATCTGTATCTTCCGCGTCGTGCCGAAGGTGATCTCGGTGCTCGATTATTCCAAAGGTTTCGGGCACGCGGATCTCGTCACGCTCTGATGCAGCGTGAAGGTCAGCCGCCCTTGGTGACCTTGGCAGCGCCCCAGAGCGAGCCGGGATTAGCACGGTTGGGATGGAGCGTCAGCATGGCGTCGAACAGTTCCCGCGCTGTCGTCGTTTCCAGTTCAAGCCTGTTGAAATCACGCAAGTATTGCTGCGTCTGGTCGATGATATCGGGGTTGTCGTCATTTTCGGGGATCTTGTGGCCGGCGACGACGGCCTTCGGCTTCAGCTCTTTCAGCCGGTCCAGCGTTTCGATCCAATGTTGCCTGCTCTCGCGCGTGGTTTCGCCGAGGTAACAGTGAATGCCGTTATAAACGACGTCGCCGCCGACGATGAGCCCGATCGAGGGGACGTGCAGGGCGGTCGAGTGCGACATGTCGGTATGACCCGCATCGATCGGGATCAGCCTGTGGCCTTCGAGTTCCAGGTCCGGCGCCTCGAGGACATCGGCGACGGCCATGGTCTCGGCGATCTCGCCGGGGAAGAGTTTGCGCCAGAAACCGTCGAGCATGTCGGGTTCGCTCTGGCGGCGCATCGCCTCCACCACATCTGAGACCGCATAAGCCTTCGCATCGGGGAAGCGCTTCAGCAGAGCGCCGATGCCGAAGAAATGGTCGCCATGGCCGTGGGTGATGTAGATCGCCTTCAGGTGCTTGCCGCTCGCTTCCACCCAGTCGGCGAGCGTCTTTGTCTGCGGTTCGGTCAGGAAGGTGTCGACGAGCACGGCATCACGTTCGCCCGAGATCAGCGTGGCGGAATTGGCGACCCATCGAAGGGCGGGATCGCCAGCCGGCACATCGCGGCTGAGGCCTGGGCGGCGGATTGTCAGGACATCGTAGCGCAGGCTGGGGGTAGGGTTCGAGGTCATGGCGGTAATTCCTTGAACAGTTGAGTTTTGGCGGCAGGGCGAGGGATCGAGCTTGATTTTTTGCTGCGAAACAATAAATATATGACCGGTCGTCTATAATTGTTCAAGAGGGAAAAATGGACGCAGACACGCCGGCTCGACGCGGCCCCAAGCCGAACATGCACATGCGGGAGAAGCTTATCGAGGCAGGTCTGAAGGAGATCCATGCTCATGGGTTTGCCGCGACCGGGATCCAGAAGATCGTCGACGACATCAAGGTACCGAAGGGCTCTTTCTACAATTACTTCGAGAGCAAGGAGGCCTTCGGGGCGGAGGTTTCCGATCGCTACTCCGAGCAGGCGCTTGCCCGGCTCACGAGTTTCCTTGCCGATCACGACAAACCGCCGCTTCGCCGCCTCAAGGCCTTTTTCGACGATCGCACCGCGTCCTTTGCCTTGAGAGGTCATACGCAGGGATGCGTGCTAGGCAATTTCAGTGCCGAGACGGTGGACCACAGCGAGTTGATCCGCCAGCATGTGGCAGCGCATTTCGGCCGCTGGAGCGAGGTGATTGCGGCATGTCTGTCCGAAGCGCAGACAGACGGCACACTGACTGGCGAACTGCCGGCCGGAGCACTTGCCGATTTCATCCTGAACAGTTGGGAAGGGGCGCTTCTGCGCATGCGCGCGGACCGTAGCGGAGCCCCGCTCGAGACATTCAAGCAGATGGTCTTTGACGTGCTGCTGCACGGCAAGGGGCATTGAAGGCTATTTACCCCGGTTAAGAAGAAATTTCCGTTCCGGTTCGGGCATTTACCATCTTTTCCGACGTCATGGATCGGTAACAGTTCCAGCTTAATTCCGACATGTTCGGGCTGGAGTTTCCGGCATCGATATGCGGGCGGGGGATCAGATGCCGGGCATTCTCATTGCAACCCTGTTGGCGACTGTCTCGGCCAAGGCGCCGATGGAGTATGCCAGCGGCGACCTTCTCTTTTCGGATTGTGGCGGTTCGCGGCAGTTCGTCATCGGCTATGTTTCCGGCTGGCTCGACAAATGGAACCGGGATGAGTTTCTTGCGCGGCGTTCGTTCGCGGATGCGGCCGGGGATCCGCAGGCGATGGTCAGTATAACCCGTCTCGGCCATTCGGTCGGGTGGAATATCTGCCTGCCGCCGGGCACGACACCCATCATTATCGGCGAAATGCTGTGCCACTTCCTGCAGGAGAATCCGGGCGTCCGCAGTGCTGAGGGCGACGATCTGGTGATGACCGTCGTTACCCGCAGCTACGGCTGCAGGTAAGGCAGGCGTCAGGCCTTGCTGACAAGGATAGCGCCGCCGATGATAAGCAGGGTGCCGGCAGAGAGTTTCATGATATCGATCTCAGCAGCCTCTCCCAGAAACACCGCGCCGACGGCGAGCGTCACCAGGACGTTGCAGCTCCAGATCGGCGCGAGCTTGGAGACCGGCACGCCGTAGGCAAAGAGCGCGAAGCTGATGAGGCCGGTGCCAAGGGCAAAACAGAAGCCGGCGGTGCCGGCAAAGCCGATGCCTTCTGCCGTCCAGGGCGCAGGGCGCCAGATCAGGGCGGAGATGCCGCCCGCTACAGCGAGCGTCAGGCCGAAGGCGATGAGATAGGCCGAAGAGCCGACGCCCGACACGGCGCTCTGCTTCTGGAAAATAGCGGTGATGCCCCAGAGAATGGCGGGGACCACGCCGCCGACGAACAAGGGCCAGAATCCAGTCATGATGTAACTCCTGTCGCACCGGACACGCTGAGACCTTCAGGGAAGGCGATCGGGATGTGGTGCCACCAGACTAGGAGTTTCTTCTTGTTCTTTGTGGTCTTGTTGTTTTGCTGAAAGTTGGCAGATTCACGCGCCGTGAGCAAGCGGCCGGATGAGTGTCACGCCCGCTTTTCTGTCTGGGCGGTAGCCATGGCGATGTCGCCGATTTCGGCCAGCGTCACCTTCTGGAATTCTTGCTCCAGCGTCTGTTCGGCGCTTTCGAAGGCGCGCTGCAGCTTGCCATTGGCGGCGCGCTCAACGGGGCAGGACGGGTGGTCGTTGGAGAGCGGCGCATCGAGGATCGTTTCGCCCTGCAGGGCGCGTTGCACATCCAGAATGGTAATCTCTGCCAACGGCCTTGTCAGCGACCAGCCGCCACCGCGGCCGCCCTCCGATTCGACGATGCCGTATTGGCGCAGCGAGGCCATGGTGCGGCGGACGACGACAGGGTTGGTGTTGAGCATCTGGGCGATGCGCTCGCTCGTTTCCCTGCCGCCCAGCAATCCCATATGGACGAGAACATGGATCATTCGCGCCAGTCTTCCGTCTTGCCGCATCTGCGCCTCTCCATAGCGTAACAAATAGTGTTACGGTCTATTGACTCCCATTTTCTGTAACGTAAAAAGATACGGAATTAAAGATTCGATGTCGCCCGGATGCGATTTTTCCGAGGGCGACGGGCTTATTGTCGAGGAGGCAGCGATGCAGCAGCGCATGATCGAAACCGCAACCTTGAGGATGAACATTGCCGAAGCGGGCGAGGGGCCGCTGGTACTGCTGTGCCACGGGTTTCCCGAGACATCGCATGCATGGCGTCATCAGATCACCGCACTTGCAGGGGCGGGCTTCCATGCCGTGGCGCCCGACATGCGCGGTTATGGCCGAACGGAAAGCCCTGATGAGGCCAGCGCCTATACGGTCGTCGATCTTGTGGCCGACATGGTGGCGCTTGTCGATGCGCTTGGTGCGGAACAGGCTGTCATCGTTGGCAATGACTGGGGTGCGACGGTTGCCTGGCAGGCCGCGCTGATGCGTCCGGACAGGTTCCGGGGTGTTGTCGCGATGAGCGTGCCTCTCATGGGTCAGCCGCCGATACCGCCGACGAAGATCTTTCCGGCCACGGCAGATCATCTGCTGTATGTGCTCTACTTCCAGCAGCCGGGATCGGCGGAGGCCGAGTTCGAGCGGAATGTAGAGGTCACGCTTCGCAAGATCTATGGCGCCGCAAGCGGCGAAGCAGGCCCGCGGCTGCCGGGCGACGGAACGCCCAATCCCTTCGGCATGGTCTCGCGCGCTTCCGGATTGCTCGCCGATCTGCCGGAAAGCGATACGCTTCCCGCCTGGCTTCCGAAATCCGATCTCGATACGTTCGTCGACGCCTTCAAGGCATCGGGCTTTCGCCGCGGCCTGAACTACTATCGCAACCTCGACCGGAACTGGGAATTGCAGAAGGCTTTTGCGGGGCTGAAGATCGAGATCCCCGCGCTGTTCATGGCCGGCGAACGCGATACAGGCCTTGCCATCCCCGGAATGCGGGAAATTATCGGCGCGATGCCGCAGCTCGCGCCCGACCTCAGGGCGACGCAGTTCGTTCCCGGCGCCGGCCACTGGCTGCCGCAGGAGCGGCCGGAGATCGTCAGCCGCGCGATCATCGATTTCGTGCAGGGCCTGTGAGCGGTTTAATCGCCGTCTTCGAGCATCCGCTCAAGGGTGGCGATCAGTTCCCGACTGCCGGTGCGGTCATCGGCGATTGTCTGGAACACGCCGGCCATGCCCTTGAAGATGAGCGCGGCGGGATCGTCTGCGCCCAGGAACTCGGCAATCTCTTCCATTTCCGCCACCCAGCGATAGGCCTTCGGAAACATGTCCGGAATGGACTGGCGCAACCGCTTCAGATGCTCGCTCTGGCTTTCGGCCAGTTCCACCTTCAATGCGTCGCTGGCACCAGAGCGTGCGGCCGCAAGCAGCATGGCGGCGGAGAGGCCGGTGATGCCCTTGTTGATGCCGGCGTAACACATCTTCAACGCGGAGGCGGCTCCAACGGGGCCTTTCACGCGGCGGATCTTCAGGCCGAAGCGGGAAAGCAGATCGGGTTCACCGGTAAGATCACCGCTGAGGCAGACGACCGGGCCGGCCTTGCCGGGAACCGGCGGGCCGCCGATGATCGAGCCGTCGATAACCTTTGCGCCAGAGGAAGCGAGGCCTGCGGCCAGCTTCTCCATGGTCTTCGGGCTGATGGCATTGAGATCGACAAAGGGTGGTTTCTTGCCGCTGTCGCGCAGCACCGGAGCGATGAGATCCGCAACCTTCTGCGCTTCTGCCGGGGGAACGATGGAGAGGATGATATCGGCCTCGGCGAATGCCGAAAGCGGAGCGGCGATGAGGCCAGCGGCTCGGGCGCGCTCGATTGTCGCTTCACTGCGTCCATCGAGAAAGGTGATGACCTTGGCGCCGGACTCGGCAAGGCGGCGGCCGACGGCACTGCCCATGGCGCCGGCACCGAACAATGCGATTGTGGTGGACATTGGCGGAGAGACCTCATTGGCGGGATAGACTGAGATTAGGGCGGGACGGCCGATGCCGCAAGGCGGGTGCGGCCTTCGGTCCGCGTCTCAAAGGCTCGTTATCTCCTCAGCCTCTCTATTGGTCCGGTTTAAGCCGGACTGTGAACGCGCAGCATCGCGACAGGCCCTCGGCGAGCTACCCGTCATGCGCTTGAAGGCATTGCTGAAGGCACTCTCGGACGTATAGCCGAGCGAGCGGGCGATAACGGCGACAGGGGTGGTTTCCTCCCTGAGCGCCCGTTCGGCAAGATGCATACGCCATCCTGCGAGATAGGTCAGAGGGGCCGCACCCGAGATCGTGCGGAAATGAAAAGCAAAGGTCGTGCGCGACATGGCGCAGGCACTGGCAAGCTCATCCAGATGCCAGGAACGGGTCGGGTCACCATGCATGAGGCGCAGTGCGGGTGCGAGGCGGGGATGCGACAACGCCCGTAGCCAGCCGGGAGGCATGAGCGCTGCCGTTTTCAGATGGGCGCGAAGGATCTGGATGAAGAGAAGCTGGGCAAGTTGCTCGCAGGCAAGACGAGCGCCGGGCTCTGCGGAAGCCCGTTCGTTGACGAGCTGGTCGAGAATCCATCTGATAGTCGAAGCCTGCCGGGACACTGCGCCGATGTGTATCCAGGGCGGCAGAACATCGGCCAGCAAGCGGCCGCTGACGGGATCGAGCAGCACATGGCCGCCGATATGGGCAAAGTCATCGCCATCGCCAAGCTGCGCGGTCGAGAGACCGGCACCTGAAAACAGGCTCATCGCGTCGACCGCGGGAACATCGAGTGCGCTCGACAGCACGAATGAGCGCCGCGCCGAAAGAAGGCCGACATCGCCGGCTTCGAACAGCATCGGCTTCGGCTCACCATCGATATCAACCCAGCAGCTGCCTTTCACCACGGCAAAGAACTTGATCGTCTTCGGCACCGGAAAACGGATTGCCCAGGGACCTCCAGCCGTGAACCCACCCGTGACAAGTGTTTCGGCATTGGTGAATTTCAGGATATCGGAGAAGGGATCGGAAGGCATTCTCGCACTATCGCGCAAGTATTCGACACGTTCAAGCATTCATAATCCGACCTGACAGTTCTAACTTTGATCCACGCCGCCGGACCGGTGGTATTGGACAGAGAGAATCTTCATGACATTGAGCAGACGAAAACTTGGCAGTCAGGGACTGGAAGTCGGAGCAATCGGCCTCGGTTGCATGGGCATGAGCCAGTCATACGGGCCAGCCGACGAGGCGGAATCGATCGCGACACTGCACCGCGCCATCGAGCTGGGTTGCGATTTCTTCGACACGGCCGAAAATTACGGCCCATTCAAGAACGAGGCTCTACTTGGCAAGGCGTTCAGGGATCGGCGCGAGAAGGTGGTGATCGCGACCAAATTCGGCTCCCGCTTCGACGGTGACAGGATCGTCGGCACAGATAGCAGGCCGGAGAACATCATCCGCGTTGTCGAGGGTTGCCTCAGCCGGCTGCAGACCGATCATATTGACCTGCTTTACCAGCACCGCCTCGACAGGAGCGTCCCGATCGAGGACGTGGCCGGCACGGTCAGGGATCTGGTCATTGCAGGCAAGGTGCGCTTCTTCGGGCTTTCGGAGGTCGGTATCGCCAATCTTCGCCGCGCCCATGCCGTCCATCCTGTTTCTGCGCTGCAAAGCGAATATTCGCTCTGGGAGCGGAACCTGGAACCTGAGATCATTCCGGTTCTGCGCGAGTTTGGGATCGGTCTTGTACCGTTCTGCCCTCTGGGACGCGGTTTCCTCGCCGGTGGCGTGAAGCGGGCCGAGGATTATCCGGAAGGCGATACGCGGCGGATCGACCCGCGATATCAGGGCGCAAATTACGATTCCAACATGCAGGCGGCACAGATCGTCTTCGACCTAGCCGCGAACAAGGGCGTGAAGCCCGGTCAGATCGCGCTCGCCTGGCTGCTGCACAAGGGCGACGATATCGTACCGATCCCCGGCACCAAGCGCAGATCCTATCTGGAAGAGAATGTTGCTGCTGCCTCTATCCGCCTGGACGCTGAGGAGATGCGGAGGCTCGATGCAGCGCTGGTGACCGGGACGATATCCGGGAACCGTTATGCGGACTGGATCATGGCCACCATTGACCGTTAGTCCCGCATCCTAAGCTCATCCGTCTGCATCTGCAGGGAGCCCAGCGTTTCGAGGAAACTCATGCCGAGCAGGCTCTGGTCGAGCCTGCCATCTTCGGCGACCGTGGCGGCAACGTTGTGACGCACGATGGGGCCGATCGCCACCTGATCGAGGGTGATGGGCGCGGCGCGAGCGCGGCCGTTCGCAGTCATCACGGTCATGGAGTAGGTGAGCTGCTTCGGATCGATGCCGATGCGCAACGCATCGGCGTGCGAGAGCGCCACCATGCTGGCGCCGGTATCGACCAGCATCGGCACGGACTGACCGTTGACGGAAACCTCGGCCTCGAAATGGCCGTTCAGCATCTTATGCACGATGACTTCCTGCCCGCCTTCGCTCGTTGTGACGACGACAGCACGCCCGGGCACGAGGCCGGCAAGCAGGCGGTTGCCGACACCGAGCGCATCCTGCCGGTAGAGATAGGCAGTGGCGAGCGCAAGAATGATGACCAGCCAGATCATCAACTGCCGCATAGTCTGGCCGATGTTTCGACGGCTGCCCAAGATACCGGCAGCCAGCATCAGGGCGATCGGCAGCAAGTAGACGAAGCGGCCGAAATCGTCGCTTGCCAGTCCAAGAATACGAGTCTGATCACTGTTGAGGAGCAGGACGGCAAGGCCGATGCCGATGACGGCAAGCAGGATGATGAGGCGCATCAGGCCGTCGCCTCCAGAGGTTTCGCCGATTCGGGAACAAGTGCTGCGAGCCTGGCGGGCAGGCTGTTCATGATGGTTTCGCGGTCCTCGTCGGAAAAGCGCATCCAGCCGGCGATTTCATCCGTTGTGCGGCCACATCCGGCGCAGAGACCGGTGAGAGGATCCAGGGAGCATATGCGGATACAGGGTGTTCGCATGAGCGTCATATCGTGATTTCAGAGGGCCATGGCAAGGGCGCAGAAAGCCGCGACCTCGCAAATCTGCTGGGTGGCGCCAAGCGTGTCGCCGGTATGGCCGCCGAGCCTGCGGCGGATAAACCAGGTGAAGACGAGCGTCGAGAGGCCGGCGGCGAGGAGAGCCGAGACGAAGGGAAGCAGACCGAGCGCGGGCCAGACGAGCATGGCGGTGATAAAGCCTGCCACGACGATCGCGATCTGCATCGTCGCCTCGACGGGGCTGCCAGCCGAAGCTGCAAGCCCATCCGGCTTTGCAGCGGGAAGGCGTTGCCAGTGCCAGGCAATTGCACCGCGGCTGAGCGCTGCAACGGCCGGAATGGCAAGGGCAGCGGCAAAGGGTGCTGCCTCGCGGGCAATGGCGGCAAGTGCGGAGGCCCGGAGCGCGAAAGAGAGGATCAGGGCAATCGCCCCATAGCTGCCGATGCGGCTGTCCTTCATGATGATCAGGCTCTGCTCGCGCGACTTGCCGCCGCCGATGCCGTCGGCCGTATCGGCAAGCCCGTCTTCATGCAGCGCTCCGGTGAGGATCGTCAGCACGGCGAGGGCGACGAGCGCCGCCATCAGGCGGTCGGCGCGAAAGGCCAGCATCAGCAGGAAGACGAGCGCGGGCAAGGCGCCGATGAGGAGACCGGCGAGCGGGAAGACACGCACCAGCCGGCCAAGCTTGCCGTCATAGCCGGCAAAGAGCCATGGCGGCATCGGAATACGGCTCAGGAAAGCCACGGCGCGCGCGGCATCGACCACGATGGTTTTTATCATTTCCGGATCATTCCTGCGGTCCCCTGTCTCTCCCGGCGTCTTTGTCTTGCTGCGGCTTTTGAGGTTGTTCCTCTTGGCCCGTCGCTTTAAGAGAGTCGCCACGCAAAGAACCCGATTTGCCGGGAAAAGACAAGAATACAAGGAAAGCCATCCAGATGAGCGTTTCAGGCCTGCCGTTCGACGATTTTCGCGCCTTAATCCGCGACCTGCCGGGACCGGATGCCCGTGCGCTGGTCGCCGCCCGCGAACGCGACGCGCAATTGACGAAGCCGCCGGGCGCTCTTGGACGACTTGAAGAAATCGCCTTCTGGCTCGCGGCCTGGACGGGCAAGGCGCCCGCCGTCAACCGGCCGCTGGTGGCGATCTTTGCCGGCAATCACGGTGTGGTGCGGCAGGGCATCACACCTTTCCCGCCTGAGGTGACGCAGCAGATGGTGGAGAATTTCGCAGCCGGCGGGGCGGCGATCAACCAGATCTGCGTGGCCAACGATCTCGGCCTCAAGGTTTTCGACCTGGCGCTCGATTATCCGACCGGCGACATCACCGAGGAAGCCGCTCTTTCCGAGCGCGACTGTGCGGCCACCATGGCCTTCGGCATGGAAGCGATCGCCGGCGGCACCGACCTGCTCTGCATCGGCGAAATGGGCATCGGCAATACGACGATTGCGGCCGCGATCAACTATGCGCTTTACGGAGGCACCGCACGCGACTGGGTCGGCCCCGGAACGGGCTCGGAAGGCGAGATGCTGGAACGCAAGATCGATGCCGTCGAGCGTGCGGTGGAGCTGCACAGCGATCACCTCGACGATCCCCTGGAAATCATGCGCCGGCTCGGCGGCCGTGAGATCGCAGCGATGGCAGGTGCAATTCTTGCGGCGCGCATGGAGCGCATTCCGGTGCTGATCGACGGCTATACGGCGACAGCGGCCGGCGCGATCCTCCGGGCGGCCAACCCGTCAGCGCTCGACCATTGCCTGATCGGGCATGTCTCGGCCGAACCGGGGCATCTGCGCGCCATCGAGCAGCTCGGCAAGACGCCGCTTCTGGCGCTCGGCATGCGGCTCGGTGAAGGCACCGGGGCAGCCCTTGCCGCCGGCATCGTCAAGGCAGCAGCCGCCTGCCATTCCGGCATGGCGACCTTCGCCCAGGCCGGTGTCTCCGGAAAACACTAGGGCTGGAACCGCCAAGCCGGCTTGCACATTGCTTGCACGCGAGCCAGCGACACGGTATCTGCGTATTCGCTTAAAAGCAGAGCGCCGGTTCGGGGATCGGCGCGGGGAAAACGAGGGGCCGTTGACCAAACCCGCGGTGACCAAGGAGACAGGATTTCGCCATTTCCTGGCAGCGGCAAGCTATTCGCTCGCCGGCTTCCAGCGGGTGCTGAAGGAATCGGCTTTCCGGCAGGAGATCGGCTTTTTCGTCGCGGCACTGATCCTGCTTTTCCTGATCGGTGCGGATGCCGCAGAGTTCGTCATCACGACGGTACTGTTCCTCGGACTCTTTTCAATCGAGGCGATGAATACAGCGGTCGAGGAAGTGATCGACCGGATATCACCCGAGATCTCCATCGTCGGTAAACATGCCAAGGATCTCGGCTCTTTTGCCGTGAGCTGTATGATCGCCGCCTGCTGCCTCTATCTCGGCTTCGTCGTGATCAAGCATCTATTCTTCTAGACGAATGAGATGACTAGGCGAAGCTCTTGCGCTTCTTGGTGACGGGCTGCGCTTCTTCCACGGCCGGGATGCTCTGCAGCACGCGCTTGGCCGGCAGGATGGCGATGACTTCGGTGCCTTCGCGCAGCCTGGATTTCAGGATGAACTGGCCGTCATGCTTGGCAAGGATCGCCTGGACAATCGGCAGGCCCAGGCCGGTGCCCTGTTCCGCGCTCTTGATGGCGATCGAGCCCTGGCCGAAAGCCGACAGCACGACCGGGATTTCTTCTTCGGGGATGCCGGGGCCGTTATCCTTGATCGAGATGTATTGACCGCCGCCAGCAGTCCAGCCGACCTTGACGTTGATTTCTCCACCCTGAGGCGTGAATTTCACGGCATTGGAAAGAAGATTGAGCACGACCTGGCGCATGGATTTCTCATCTGCCCAGATCGACGGGAGCTGGCGCTCGACCTGATCGTGGATCGTGATGTTCTTGGCGCGGGCGCGAAGTTGCACCATGCCGATGCAGTCTTCGGTGATGTCGAGCAGCGAGATCGCCTCTTCGCTGAGCTCGTATCGGCCGGCTTCGATACGGGAAAGGTCGAGGATCTCGTTGATCAAATCGAGCAGATGCTGGCCGGAGCGATGGATGTCGCCGGCATATTCCTTGTAGGTCGGATTGGCGAGCGGCCCCATGACCTCCGCCGACATGACCTCGGAGAAACCGAGAATGGCATTCAGCGGCGTGCGCAGTTCATGCGACATGGAGGCAAGGAAGCGCGACTTGGCGAGGTTTGCCTCCTCCGCACGGCGGCGGGCCTCGTCGGACATGGATTTCGCCACTTCCAGCTCGGCAATCAGATCATCCTTTTCCGACTGGAAGGAGAGAATCTTAAGGCTGGACTGGAAGAGCCTGTCGCTGATGTAATTGAAGAAGACGACCGTCGTGGTGAAGACGCCGGTCAGGCAGAGTTCGAGAATATCGCGCGAAATGCCACTTTTTGCTGCGAGCGCTACGACAGCAGGCGCAAAACCGACGAGCACAGCGGGCGTCAGCATGAAATTCGACATGGTCGCGACCGACAGCGCGATCAGCAGGGTAGCGCCCTTATAGAGGGTGAAGCTCGAAGGTTCGCAGGCCGAACACTCCTGCAAGGCAAACACCGCCCAGCAGCAACCGATCAGGAACTGGCCCGCCAGCAACAGGTTGCGCCAGCGGCGTACTGTGTCGGCAGTGATCTCCTGCTTTCTGGCACGGCGGGCCAGGAGGATATTGGCAGCATGGCAGGTCAGCGTCAGCAGCGCCCAGAAGAACAAGCTCGCATCCTCAGCGAAATAGGTGCCGAGTGCTGCAACGATAATGACGAAGGGCGGCATGATCGCCGCGCCCTGCAGGACAGCAGCAACATACATCTGCAGCACGTCGCGATCGAAGGCGGAGCTGGAGGCATGGCCGGACTGCAAGCGTTCGCGCGTCTGCCGGACGGCCTTGGAAACCGCCTTGTTGCGGTGGCCGCGCGATTTGTCGACAATGATCTTGTCGGTTGATGTGCTGACGCCGGTACTCATGTGCACGTTGAAACTTGTCCCACAGATGAATAAGAGCTTAACCGGAAATTCTTAAGAAGATGTTTGCCATCTTTGCCAAGGGTTTGTTTTTCAAGGAGGCAAAAGCGTGGCACGGCTTCTGGTCTTGACCCGGGACGGTGCAACCGCTCTGGCTTTTCTTGTTCTCGTTGCATTAATCGCGGCCAAGCTCAACGATAGGCCCGACATCCGGCACCAGGGCGCCTTTCGCGCCGCCGACGGCGACAGCCTCGTCCTCGATGGCGAACGCATGCGGCTTGATGGCATCGATGCGCCGGAACTGTCGCAGACTTGCGAGCGGCAGGGGCAGGACTGGGCCTGTGGCAGGCAGGCGCAGCATGCACTGCAGCAACTGGTTTCTGACGAGGCCACGCAATGCGGCGGAAACGAGCGCGATCGCTACGACAGGCTGCTTGTCACTTGCCGCAACAAGGCCGGCAATATCAATGCACGCATGGTTGCTAGCGGGATGGCGGTTTCCTATGGCGATTATCAGCAGGAGGAAGGTAAGGCGAGGGGCCAAAAGCTTGGGCTCTGGGCCGGTCATTTCGAGATGCCACGCGATGTCAGGGATCAGGCCCGACATGAGAGTTCAGGGCTCCGGCGGCTGATCGGCGGATGGACGGGATGGTAATCAAGAGTGCATTGGACGAGGAGCAATTGGACGGACTGCGGGCCGAGATCGCTGCCTGCCGGATCTGTCGCGATGCGCCGCTGCGCGGGATCGAGGACCGGCTGCCGCACAAGCCGCGTCCGGTCGCCGTGCTTTCGTCACGCGCCCGTGTGCTGATCGCGGGCCAGGCGCCCGGGCTGCGCGTGCATGAAAGCGGACTGCCATTCGACGACACCTCCGGTGACCGGTTGCGGCAATGGCTGGAGGTGGATCGACCGACCTTCTACGACCGGGATCGATTCGCGATCGTGCCGATGGGTTTTTGTTTTCCGGGTTATGATGCTGCAGGCAGCGACCTGCCGCCGCGGCGCGAATGCGCGCCGGTCTGGCGGGATCGCGTGCTCTCGGCCATGCCGCAGATCGAACTGGTGCTTGCCGTCGGCGGTTATGCGCAGACCTGGCATATGGGGGCTTTCAGACGCGAGAACATGACCGAGACGGTGCGGGCCTGGCGTGACAGCCTCGGCGCGCCGGGAAAGCCTTTGATTCTTCCTCTGCCGCATCCAAGCTGGCGCAATACGGGCTGGATCAAGCGCCACCCATGGTTTGAAGAGGAACTGCTTCCTGAGCTGCGCCGGCGAATCAAAATGCTGGCATTCTGAAACAAAATTCTTTTCGCCGGCCGGAATCGCGCTATACAAAGAAAATAATTCGAAAGGGACTTGTTTTCGCATGGATCGCCTCGACCGAAAGATACTGCGCCTGCTCCAGGAAGATTCGACGCTCGCCGTGGCCGACCTCGCCAAGAAGGTCGGGCTTTCGACGACGCCGTGCTGGCGGCGTATCCAGAAAATGGAGGAAGACGGCGTCATCAAGCGCCGGGTGGCGATTCTCGATCCGGAAAAGGTCAACACCAAGGTCACGGTCTTCGTGTCGATCCGCACGGCGACCCATTCCATCGAATGGCTGCGCCGCTTCTCCGAGGTCGTGGCGGAATTCCCGGAAGTGGTCGAGTTCTACCGCATGAGCGGCGACGTGGATTATCTGCTGCGCGTCGTCGTGCCCGATATCGCTGCCTATGACGCCTTCTACAAGCGAATGATCGCCAAGATTGAGATTCGCGACGTCTCCTCTGCCTTCGCGATGGAGCAGATCAAGTATTCGACGCAACTGCCGCTCGACTACATGCTTCTGGAAAACGCGAAGTCCAATGAGGACTGAGCAGGGCAGGCGCTTCGCGACAGCGCAATGATTTAAGGCGGGCGCGAGCGAATCGCGCCCACCCCTCGAGGAGGCACAAGCTCCTCCGGCGACAGGCTGCACAGCGAGAATCAGAGTTCACCAGTGACTTCTGACAGTGATCCCGAAGCGGGAGCCACTTGACGGCAGCGCGAAACCTTTCCAAATTGTAATCTTCCTGTCATGGAACCATGCGAATTCACGCGGGTCATGAATCAGCTCAGCCGTTGGGAGGCACGGGAGCAGGTTCAGGAGGTGGTCCGGGGGCATCTGGAGCACTTATTATAATGTCCGTGCAGTGTAGTATCGCGCTGTACACGATTTTTTGTGCGGTTGGCGAAACGCTTGAGCGGCGCCAAAACCCTTGCTTTTGGTTGTTTTCGCAACGAAAAGTGGGCTTCAAATCGACTAATGGTCGTTATCTGCACCATTAGGTTCGATTTCAGGACACTATGTCCTAATCTCCGACCTTTATATAGTCGTTAGCCGGCGCTAGTGTTTGGCTGCATCGCAAAAAGCGTTCGAGCTCTGCTCCCTTTTCGCGGCGCTTTGGGAGGATTATTTTTGCCGCTTGCGATAGCCAATAGCTACCGCGGCGGCATTTCTGCGTTAACTATTTACCCCCTTGAAATTGTTGTATAAAAACCACGCTTGGCGCAGAAAGCATGCTCCGGCTGTGAGTTGGCGCCCTTCACGAATTGCTACACTCAGATGTCTGTGGGATGAACGTTCGGCGGTTCGATCGATCCGCACGCCGTGAGGCTGTTCAAACGGGTCGGCTTTGGATCTTCGGAGACAGGGTAAAGCCCCGATCGACAAAGGAGTGGAATTCTACAATGAACATCAAGATGGTATTGCTTGCGTCGGCAGCAGCATTTGCTGCATCGACCCCGGTACTCGCAGCAGACGCAATCGTTGCTGCCGAGCCGGAGCCGGTTGAGTACGTTCGCGTCTGCGACGCTTACGGCACCGGTTACTTCTACATCCCGGGCACGGAAACCTGCCTGAAGATCGAAGGCTACATCCGTTTCCAGGTTAACGTCGGCCCGAACGCTGGCGGCACCCCCGCCACCAACGATTCGAGCTGGGATGCTGTAACCCGCGGTCAGGTTCAGTTCACGGCCAAGAGCGACACCGAATATGGTCCGCTCACCGGCGTTATCGTTCTCCAGGCTAACGCTGACAACGCGTCCAGCCAGGAAACGAAGCTCGACTCCGCTTACCTCGACATCGCGGGCTTCCGCGCTGGTCTCTTCTACTCCTGGTGGGACGATGGTCTCTCCGGCGAAACGGACGATATCGGCTCGGTCGAAACGCTGCAT